>ENA-UEYI01000480-UEYI01000480.1-human-gut-metagenome-genome-assembly--contig:-NODE-480-length-40128-cov-6.550298_pt1 | contig 40128 bp, 33 predicted proteins | sample MGYA00242900_ERZ507916 | MGnify/ENA primary metagenome ERZ507916 (study PRJEB26167, sample SAMN06115521) | human gut metagenome | host: Homo sapiens | place: China:Chongqing | collected 2015-09-02...
CGAACAGTCCACCGGACTGTTCGCTTAACGCGTCGCGCCCGCAACTCTTTTAAGGACTATTAATTTCCTTAAAAGAACACCCCTTCTATAAATATCTTCAGTCCTATTGCGACTAAAATCAAACCGCCGATGAGTTCGGCTTTGTCGGAGAGGAGCTCGCCGAATTTTTTGCCGATAAATACCGATATAAGGCTGATAACGAAAGTCGTGGCGGCGATCATCGATACCGCGACGAAGATATTCACCGCGAGCGCGCCGCTTTTATCCAGCGCGACGAGGCTTATTCCCACCGCGAGCGCGTCGATTGCGGTCGCTATCGCCTGCGCCGCAATCGCACCTATCGACAACGGCTTTGATTCTTCCGCTTCTTCGCCGTTCTTTTTCTTCTTAAACGCGCAGATAGCCTCGAAAATCATTTTACCGCCGATAAACCCGAGCAAAATCAGCGCAAGCCACGGCGCGATTTTCGCCACCGCCTCGGCAAACAGCGAGCCGGCATAGTAGCCGATAAGCGGCATAAGCCCCTGCGCAACGCCGTAAAACAGCGCGATGAGCAGAATTTTCGGCAGTTTCATTTTCGGCTCGTTCATGCCGTTGGTCATGCCGACCGCGGCGGCGTCCATCGACAGCCCCACGCCCGTCAGCAGAATATCTAAGATTCCCATATCTCTCTCCTCTTTCCGTGATTTCCGCGCCTTCCCTTTCACGGTCAGACGGTCGCGCCCGGGTTAGTAAAAAAAAGACGAAACCCGCGCACTTATCCCGTGCGTAAGTCTCGTCGTTACTATTAAACCTGAGCGGACTCATTATGTAGATTTAATAACTCTCGGAGCCGACTACTCCCTTACGATGCTATTATATTAGCAAGTTTGCCGCAAAATGTCAACCGTTTGCAACGTTTTCGCGTTTTTACGGAATTTTCGGCGCAAAATCGCCAAGGCTTTCCGCGTTTCAGCCGAAATTAAACTCCGTGCGGCGTATGACGTGATCCTGATATTTTTTGTCGAGTTCGGCGAAATACCCGCTCCAGCCCCATACCCTCACGATAAGGTTGGGATAATTTTCGGGGTGAGCTTGCGCGTCGAGCAGTCTGTCGCGGTTGATGGCGTTGATCTGGATCTGATGCCCGCCGCGCTCGATAAACGCCTTGATAAGCGCGGCGGTTTTCTTCTCTCCCTCGGCGTTTCTGAACACGGTATCGTGGATCTCGATCGTGAACGGACCGCCGTTGCAGATAGGGCGCAGGTCGAACTTCGTGAACGACTGCACCGCGGACAACGGACCGTTGAGCCGAGCCGTAAGCGACGGCGAAAAACTGCAGCCGTAAGCCTCGCCCGCACGTCTGCCGTCGGCAGTCGCGCCTACTTTCGCTGCCGACAGCACGTATTCCATAGCGCTGCCCGTTCCCGCGCGCCACACGCCGCCGAACGGCGTTTTCTTGCCTTTCAGCGCGTCCGCGAACATATATGCGATCTCGCGCATGATTCCGTCGGGAAGGTCGTCGTTGTTGCCGACTTTCGGACACGCGACGAGCGCGTTTCTTAGCCCCGCATACCCCTCGTAATTAGCCTTCAGCGCGGCTATAAGTTCGTCCGCAGTCACCGATTTTTCGTCGAAAACCTTGACTTTTATCGCAGTCACCGCGTCGGCGGCGGTAGACAATCCCGCTCCGTGTACGCCGTAATTATTGTATTTTGCTCCGCCTCGGCGCACGTCTTTGCCGCGCGCTATACAATCGCCGATAAACGCCGATATAAACGGATCGGGTTCGGGGTTGTCGAGCCGCTCCGTATGTTCTCGCACGATTATTTCGACCTGATCCTTAATCTCGCGCTTCACGACCGATATAAACTCGTCGAAGTCGCGGCAATCGGCTAGTTTTTCGGTCGCTTTTTCCACGGCAAGCGGAAAATTCATCGTGGCTACGTTGGGAATATCCGCGCCCACGCCCGAAGTAATGTACTCCCAGCAAGCCGCTACCGCGTAGTCGCGGGCGTCGCGCTCGTCGTAGCCCCACGCGATAAGCGCGGGTATCACCACGTCGTCGTTAAGATACTGCGGAAAGCCCAAACCTTGTTTGGTGAGCCCGGTAGCGCGCTCGTATACGACAAGCGGCGTATTTTTATTCACTCGAAGATTGATTTTCGGGTCGATCAGCGCGAGTTCTTCCGAAGCGGCAAGACAGATTTCTGTAAGCCGGTTATCGCGCGTTTCGCCGTCGGCGCTCACGCCGCCCAACACCATACTCTGCCCGTTATCGCCCACTTGCATGCCCTGATAAAGATCGGTATCGAAGTTGAGCGAGATAAAGAACAGTTCGGTCAGTTCCGATATTTCCTCGTCCGTCGCGCCCGATTGCTTAGACGCGTCGTAGTACGGCTTCATATACTCGTCGAAGCGCCCGAGCGGCGTATGCACGTTTCGGTTCAGTCTCAGCGCGAAAATCATGAATTTCATCGTTAAAAGCGCTTCGTAATAGTTTCTCGCCCCGCGTTTCGGCACTCGCGCCAAAGCCTCGGCAAGCCGCGTTTTCCCTTGTTTTTCCGCTTCGAGCCGATATTTACCGATAATTCCGTCGCACGCGGACAGCGTTTTTATTACCGCCGAAAGAAACTCAGCGGACTCGTCCGCCGCTGTTTTCAGTTTTCCTTCCGCTTCGGCTTTTATTCCGTCCAGTCCGATCGCAAGTACTTTCTTAAAGTCGATAACGACGTTTCCGAACAGCCACTCCGTAATGCGCGTATCGATCGGAAGCGCGGCGTTACTGCGGTTAAAGCCGATAATATCGTCCTCGCCGTAGAACACGGGCGATTCGGTATTAAGTCCCGCTTCGAAAAGCCGCACGCGCCACTCGTACGGGCTTAAGCCCTTCATTTTCTCCGTCAAGTCCTCGCCGCCGAGCGCGCGAAGCCGTCTGTACTCGCGCGATTTCAGCGTTACGAGCATATTTTTCACTCTGTCCGTCATCGTCGTCGTTCCTTTTTCCGTCACATTTTTACGGCTTTTATTCCGTATCTCGCAAAGATTTCCTCGCCCGTGTTCACTTCTTTTTCGCCGTCGAAACTCGGGTTATATTCTCTTCCTACGAGCGCGTATTTACTACCCGCCATTTTATTATACGGCAAAGTTTCGACGTAACGCACGCCGTTTTCCGCGACGAACGCCGCGATCGCCGATAAGTTTTCTTCCGTGTCGGTCACGCCGGGAATAAGCGGCACCCGCGTCACGAACGGCACGCCAGACTTCGCTAGCGTACGGTAATTTTTGAGAATAATCTCGTTGTCCGCGCCGCAATACTTCCGGAAAGCCGCTCCGTCCATAAGTTTGAGGTCGTAGAGAACGTACTCGACGCGCTTGAGTACTTCCGCAAAAACACGTTCCGCGGCATAGCCCGAGGTCTGCACCGCGCGATGCACGCGGCACCCGAGAATATCCAGACATTTTATAAGATACTTGTGGTCAAACAGCGGTTCGCCGCCCGAAAAAGTAACGCCGCCGCCCATAGCCGTCAGCATTTCCGCGTTCTTCATAAGTTTGTCGCAAAGTTCTTGCGGCTCGTAAGCGGTTCCCGACAGCCGTATAAGATTACGCGGACATACCGCCGCGCTCGCCATCGTGAGTTCGGTTTTGCCGTCCGCGAGCCTTTTCCCCGCGCGAACGCACGCGCCGCAATTAAGACAGCCGTTGGGGCTTCTCACCCACTCGCTTTCCGCGCGCTGTCCCTCGGGATTGTGGCACCACTCGCAACGAAGCGGGCAGCCTTTCAGAAACACCGCCGTGCGCACGCCCGGTCCGTCGAACGTCGAAAACTCTTCTATAGAAAAAACGTAACTCACTATCCACCGCCGATTAGTCAAAATTTTTACTCGTTTCGGGCTTTTTCTCTATTATAACGCGCATACGCTTTACTTTTCAAGATATTTCTTGTAAACTTATAGCCATAATTTTACTTTTTTACGAGGAAAATAATGTTTTATCATCAGACGGACAATTCGCTGGGCGGCGATTTGTACAACGCGTACGTTTACCGCGGACTGGTGTGGCAATCTCACCTTCATAAAAGTTTTGAATTCACATACGTCCTTTCCGGCAAACTCCACGCCGAAGCGGGCGGTAAGAATTACGTCGTCGAAGCCGGAAAAGCAATGGTGATAACTCCGTTTATGGCGCACTCTTATCGTTCGGACGCGGATTGCGTGGCGTTCGTGGCGGTATTCTCGGGCAGTTACGCCGAGGACTTTACGCGACTTGTGACCGGTAAAGCGCCGCTTTCGCCCGTGTTCGTGCCCGCTCCCGAAACGCTCGCATATATCGAAAAGGTCATAATCTTTCCCGGGCAAAAGTCGGACGAGCGCGCGTATCCCGGGCAGAGAGAATTCGCGATACGCGTGGACAAACCCGACGATTTCCGGCTCAAAGCCGCGATTTACGCCGTTTGCGCAGATTTTTCCGCCGCCGCCACGCTCATTGCCGGTCCTGCGGATTACTCGCTTTTCAGCGACATGCTGGATTATATCGAAGCAAACTACGCCGAGGACGTTACTCTCACCGGCATGGCAAAAGCGCTCGGCTACGACTACCGCTATCTTTCGCGACTGTTCGGCAAATATTTTGCCGCGGGATTCAAAACTCTCGTCAATCAGTACCGCGTCGACCGCGCCGCAACGCTTATCCGCTCCACTTCGCGGTCGCTGTCCGATATCGCGTTCGCATGCGGGTTTCAGAGTATCCGCTCGTTCAACCGCGCGTTCAGGGATATTACCGGAGCGGCGCCAAGCGCTTTAAGAAAACGCGACTGAATACGAAAATTTTTTCGGGGAACGTTGACAAAACCGTACCCCGCGTGATAGAATATAATAGAAATAAACGTAACGGTGAAAGTTTTAATGACCACTATTCAGGCAATGCGAATAATCGATCTTTACGCGGACGATATTCTCCGCTCGGACGGTTTCAATCTCGAAAAACGCTTTATGCAGCACGGCAAAGTCAGCGTGTTCAAGCACTCGCTCGCGGTCGCCGTGACTTGCGTAAGGCTGGCGAGCAGGTTCCGTCTGCGCGTAGACATGCGCTCGCTCGTACGCGGAGCGCTCCTCCACGATTATTTTCTGTACGACTGGCACGAATCGGATAAATCGCATCGCCTCCACGGCTTCCGTCACGCCCGCCGCGCACTCAAAAACGCCGAGCGCGACTTCACGCCGAACGCGATCGAAAAGAATATGATTCTCTCGCACATGTTCCCGCTTAACCTCGTCGTGCCGAAATGCCGCGAAAGCCTGATACTGTGCCTTGCCGATAAAATCTGCGCCGCCGTCGAAACCGCCAAAGGGCTGAAAAAAGCGCGCCGCAAGCCCGTCCGCAGCGCTTGCCGCCCGTCGCTCCCCACGGTTAAGGGCTAGCAATAAGGATAAAATCGGTCGGATAACGGGAAACCGCGGCTTTCCGCCGTGTTTTACGCTCGCCGCACAGTCCCAAAATCAAAAAACTCGTTAATCGCGCGAAAATCATTGACAAACGCGCGGAAAAATAGTAATATATTACGGTGCCTTGCGGAGGTGGCGGAATGGCAGACGCGCTAGTTTCAGGAGCTAGTGAGTGATCGTGTGGGTTCAAGTCCCATCCTCCGCACCAATTAAACCGAACTACATCTTTGTAGTTCGGTTTAATTTTTGCTCGGGACTTGAACCCGAAGCGGGCGTGAGCGTAAAGAAAACGATTCGGTGAATCGTTTTTAGCGAACGGACGAGCAATCTACGATTGCGAAGTCGGCGGATTGCGCAGCAATACGCGGTCGACTCCGCACCAAACAAGAATAAAACGAACCTTGATGAAAATTCAAAGTTCGTTTTATTTTTTTCAAGAGATTATTTCGGACTAAAAATCAAACTATAAATACATTACAACCTTTAACCGAGCGATCTGAACGCTCGGTTTTTCTATGCCGTTTTGCCGTCCGATTTATCGCCTTTCGGACTACGTTTGTAGCACAGAGAAAAGCGGACGTCAACGACAAAAATTTTTACCGTTGACTTCCGACAATACGCTTCCGTAATATCCGGCATAATCCGTTGTTTTTTTAAATAATAATTGAAGCTGTCGTTTTTTTGCTAATCAATTGTTGTCGGCAGTATCTGCTTTTACAAAAACTTCTTCGCCGTAGCAAGGAATCGCCGCGTAAATAAGGTTTGCCAAACCACAAGTCCACCATCCGAACACCAAGAAAACAAACAGATGTTTGTCATGCGGTTTAATCTGACGTAACGTTACGGAATCTTCTCCCCTGCTCGTTACCTTGTACCCGAGAGTTACATAGTCGTCAACTACATGCTCCATTTCCTGACTGTCTCTGCACCGTCTTATTCTGTCTGCCATAATTTATTCCTCCTTCAGAATTGTATGTCCCTATTATACTAGATAATTTGTCTAGTGTCAAGACATTTTATCTAGTATTTTGTAAAATATTATATATATGGACAAAGAATTCTGCCAAAATCTTAAAGAAGCGAGAAAACAATGCGGTCTGACGCAAAAACAAGTCGCGTCTTCTTTGGACGTGGTGGAAAGTTGCTATGCGAATTGGGAACAGGGGCGAACCGAGCCCAACATCGATATGTTGCGCAAACTAAGCAAACTGTTTTCCGTGAGCATAGACGATCTTATAAACGGCGAATATTATGTCAAGAGGAAAAAACGCCGAGCGGAAAACTGCGAACAATGAAATACTTTTCCGAACGTTGTCCGATCCGTGTTCCGGCGTCGTTTTGCAATAGCGCGGACTATATTCCCGCATATCCGTTTCAATACCGGCGACGGTATTTTCTTTTATAAAATGCCGCGGCGGCGTTGACAACGCGGTTTTATAGTGCTATAATTGCAAAAAAAACAACAGGAGTTTCTCTGCAATGAAAAAAATTATTTCCGTATTAGCAACAGTATTAACAATAATAATTTGTTCGATGGCGCTTACTGCTTGCGGCAGCGTTTATGAAGTCTACTTCCCCATAGGCGACAGCAGAGTCGAAAACGACAACGTGGTCTGCCACTACGAAATCGCGGAAACGTTGAAAGACGGTTACGAACTGAAAGGCTATTTTACCGCGGAATCCGAAGCGAACTTAGACGACGAATTTATTTTATCGATTTCGTTCGATAATCTCTATTCCGATTCTTTCAGCGAAAAAGTTATCTTCTCGTTCAAGGGCGATCAACTGAAAAACGCAGCCGGCGGCAAACTGGAATTCGTCGTTAAATTCGACAAACTGTCGGATATTTTCCCCGAAACCGCCGAGCCGAAAGCGTTTGCGTTTCACTTCCATCGCGCAAGCGCGGATCGCGGCGATATGACCAAATGGAACGAATCTTCCTACACCTACACTTTCGACGGAAGCAAACTCTCTATCGAAAAATAAAACAACGGAGAACGAACGAAACCGTTCGTTCTTTTCTTTCATCCGAATGTAAAATTTATGTAAAGTCGCGGTAAAATGTTTGTTTATCGCTACGAAACGACTCGTTTTGAATTGCGCAAATAACCGCGGCGATTGTATAATGATTTTATGTGCGCCAAAACTGTTTGCGCATTCGGAGGAAAAACATGCTTAAAGCGATAATTTACGACAAAGACGGCACTCTCATTAAGTTCGACCCGTTCTGGGTGCCGGTCACGAAAGCGGCGATACGCGAACTTTTCGCCGCCTCGGAAGCCGTCCCCGGAAAACTTGCCGATCTCGTCGCGGAAGCGGAAACCGCCGTGGGGATTCACGGAGAAGCCGCCGACACCAAGGGCAAGATTTCCTCGGGGACTTACGCGGAAATCGCGGAACTATTCAACGGACTTCTTTCTGGCCGCGGGATAACGCGAACGATGACGAGGCGCGACGTAGAAGCCGCGATCCGGCATAATCTGGGCTATGGAAAAATCGAAGCCGCGTGCGAGAACTTGCGCGAAGTGCTGGAAACCGCGCGTAGCCGAGCCGCACTGTTCGTGGTCACGACGGACAATCCCGAAATAACGGCGAAATGTCTGAACGCGCTTAATATCGCCGACCTGTTCGACGACGTTTACTGCGATGACGGCGCTACTCCCGCGAAACCCGACCCCGCGGTCGCAAGCGGCATTATGCAAAAACTCGGCGCGGCGGCAAGCGAAATTTATATGGTCGGCGACACTATGACGGACGCGAGGTTCGCGGCGAACGCAAAAATAAATTTCGTTTCCGTGGGCGGCGACGAGCGGGCGCGGGCGGCGGCAGATTACGCCGCGGACGACGTAAAAGCCGCCACCCTGCACATACTTAACGAAGCGTAAAAATCGGAGCGCCCCGCCTGATAACCGCAACTTTCAAATGAAAAAATTTAACCTTTTAAAATACATATTGCCGGCGACGCTTTCCGCCGTGATGATAGGCTCGTACTCGAACGTAGACGGGTTGTTTATCGGCAACGCGCTGGGCGACGACGGACTGGCGGCGGTCAATATCGCCTGGCCGATCGTAGCTTTTATCACGAGCGTGGGCGCGGGACTGGGCATAGGCGGCTCGATAGCCGTAAACGGCACTCGCGGCAAGGGCGATACGGAAGTCGCGGAACGCAAAAAATTCACCGCGCTGTTACTGCTTTTCGCAGCGGGAATACTCACCACGGCATTGTGTTCGGCGCTATATATCCCCGTACTGAAGTTCCTCGGCGCGACGGGCGAAGTTTTCCGATACGCCGAAAATTACTCGCTCGTCATCTCTCTGGGCGCGGCTTTTCAAGTAGTGGGCATAGGGCTTATCATGCTTCTCCGCGGCGAGGGCAAAACCGTTTCCGCGCTGATTTATTCGGCGGTAGGGCTGATCGCTCACGTAGTGTTCGACGCGCTCACCGTGAAAAAATTCGGGCTTTACGGCGTTTCGGGCGCGTGCGTTGCGGCTCAGGCAATAGTCGCGGCGCTGTCGCTCGTCACTTTCCTCAAAAAAGACAAAAACCGCGAAACAGCCGACACGATCGAAACGCTCTCCGAAACTTCCTCCGCAAAACCGCGATTTTCGTATCGTTTCCCGGGCGTAAAAGAAATTCTCAAAAACTCGATCGCTCCGTTCGGCGTGAATTTCGCTCCGTCCGCGGCGCTGTTGTTCACCAACTTTTTCGCGCTCGCGAGCGGCGGCACGGCGGCGGTCAGCGCGTACGCTGTCATGAGTTACGTTTCCTACACTTTCGATTACGTTTATCAGGGCGTATGCGACGGTATTCAACCGGTGCTGAGTTACTACGAAGGCGCGCGCGACGAAGCGGGCAAAAAGCGCTCGTTGCGCACAGTCGTGATTATTCTGTCGGCTTGTTCGGTCGCGTTCATAGCGCTCACCCCGCTCGCGATCGCGTTCATGCCAAAGGTTTTCGCAACGTCTGCGGAAGCCGAAGCCATGATGCGCACGGGATTTTGGATCTACGCGATCTCGTACCCGTTCAAAGCCGCGGCGCGGTTCGGTTGCTCGTACTTCTACTCGGTAGGCGGGGTTAAAATCGCCAATGCGCTCACTTACACCGAGTCGCTTCTCGTCACTCCGCTCGCACTGCTTTCACTTTCGTTCGCGGGCATAAACGGCGTGTGGGCGGCGCTCCCCTCCGCGCAGATCGTAATGTGCTTGATTTTAGTCGTCATTCTCATCGTTCGTCGGCACTCCGCTAAAAGAAAATCGCCGACGATCGGCGATAATACTTAGGGTAAAATTATGGACGAAAAACGCAAAACCATACCGACGGTAACCGTCAGTCTGCCGCCGTCGAGCGCGTTCGAAGCGGCTTATTACGTCGAGGACGACGGCACGGTACAGCCGCCCAAGCGCTACGCGCCGCACATACACGACACTATCGAATTCTATTTTCTGCTTGAGGGCGAAGCGGCGTTCTCGGTGGAAAACAACCAGTTCTTTTATCTGATAAGTTCCGTAAAACGGCACGGTCGAGTACTGCACGATACGCCACAGCGCGATCGTTCCCACTACTTTCATAAGGTTTTTGTCCCTCAAGCGCCGCTCTCAGCCCGCCGCGCTTGAGGGCATTTTTCGTTTCTTCGGAAGTTTCTGCCGTTTCCGTAAGTTTCTCTTCGGTTTGCGCTATCGATTGCTCGGGCAAGTCTTTCGAGGAAATTATCGTGACGGCGTGGAGAATCGTGATAACTCCGAGTACCGCGCCGCACGTCGCGAACGCGCCGCGGTCGTTCCCCGCCGCCTTGAAGCCGTCGATAACGTAGCCGAGCAGCAGCGAGAACGCCATACCCGATATAAGCGACGCGATCTCCTTGTTCGCCGTGAAAACGCCGCGTTTATCCTTGTCCACAGACTTCATAAAACGGTCGGTTTTTGGCGGGTTGGCTACGTTATTGAGAGCGAAGCCTATCAGCATCAGCGCGGTGAAAATTACCGTTTTCGCCGTAGAGGACGCGGGAAAGAACGGCGTGACGTACAGCAGCGTGAACGCCGCTTCGTTGATAAGGTGCAGTATCGTCACGTTACGTTTTATATTGTCCCCCAGCAGCACCGCAAATATCTGAAAGCCGCACCCGAGGCTGACGAACGAAGTCAGCACCCCGGTCAACGCGTCGGAAATACCTATCGCCGTCGCAAGATACGCAAGATAAGCGCCCGAAACCGCTATCGACACGAAGTATTCCAGCGCCGCTTCGATAATATACAAAATTCTGTTTCTTTTTCTGTAGTCGCGGGTTTTCGTTTCAGTCGTCGCGCCGTTCATAATCTGTAGCCCTGCCGTCGATAATTTCATTTACAGATGACATTATATCACCTAAAACGCGCAATTTATCCCCGATTTTCCGCAATAAATATGCAATTTTCGTCAATCAGGCGGACCAATAAAAAACCGAGCCGCGAGTAACACGGTTCGGTTTCGGTTTTTATGCTATTTTCGGATTGTCGCAATGCGGCGATCTTATCTGAATTTGCCGTTTCCCGGCTTAAGATTTTCTCTGCGCGGGGCGAGCGGGCGAATTTGCGCGGTCGCCGTTCGAAACCGCTTCCCACTTCAGCGGCGTAACGCCGTCGTCGGCGTAGTGCCAGTAGTTGCCGGGCGCTACGGGCGCAGACTCGCGATACAGCCACACGGGAAGCGATTGCCACCCGGTGCCGCCGGGAAGCGTTTCGCCGCGGTAATAGATCGAAAGAAGCGGACTGCCCGCAAAGACTTCGCTGCCGATATCGGTAACGCTCTGCGGGAGCGTAACCTCGGTAAGCGCGCCACAACCGCCGAACGCGCCGTCCGATATCGTCGTGGCGCCCTCGCCTATCGTAACGCTCGCGAGGCTTTTGCAGTCGCCAAAGGCGTTCTCGCCGATAGACCCGACCGTGCCGGGTACGAACAGTTTTTCGATAAGCGTACCGGAAAACGCGCCGTCGGGTACGGACGGAACGCCCGCGGGCAGTTCGATTTCGCCGCCGAGCGCGGGCGGGATAATCGCAAAATTATTGTCGGCGGACGAATACACCACGCCGCACTTTTCGTAAAATTTCGGGTTGCCGCTCTTTACCGAAGCCGAGGAAAAAGCGGTGCAACCGGCGAACGCCGAACGCGCGACCGCGGTAGTTTCGGTGCCGAACGTCACGCTTTTCACGCTGACGCACCCCGAAAACTCGTTCTCGCGAAGTTCGGTAATGCCGCTCAGGTCCAGACTTTCTACCGTTTCGCCGCCGAACGCGAGCGTGTAGTACGCCACAAGCGGTGCTCCCGTTCCGGTCTTTTCGATAGCGAGCCATTTTTTCAGACTTGCAACGTTGATTTTTATGGGATTGACCGACGAAAACGTGTTCGCGGCAACTTTTTTAAGCCCCGCGGGCAACGTGATTTCGGTGATTTTACTGCCGTTCGCGTACGCGAAAAGCCCGCCGGGAATTTTCTCGACCGCACTGCCGAGCACGAATTCTTCGATATTTTCGCTGCCTAAAAACACGCGGTTCTTGTCGTTGAGTTCGTCGACGCGCGCCGCGGGAGCGTTCCACACGACCTTTCTGAGCGCGGGGCAATCGCGGAACGCGCCTACTCCCACCCACTCTATGGACGAGGGGATCTCCACGCTGACGACGTTCCCGTTCCCCTTGAAACTCTTGCCGCCTACGCCGGTAACGGGCTTGCCGTTGTGTTCGGCGGGGATAACGATATCCTGGGAAGTTTCCTTGCCGATTCCCGCGACGTAATAAGCCTCGCCGCCGTTATACAGCCGAAAATCGAGGTTGGCGCTCGCGGAAGAACCGTCCTTGCACCCCGAAAACGGAAAAGCAAACAGCGCCATAGCCGTTACGATTATGGTAGTGAAAAATTTTTTCAATATCGTCTCTCCTTTTTCCGTATATTTCGGCGCGCGCATTCCTCACGCTGTCGATCGGATTATAGCATTATTTGTCGAATATTGTCAAGATTATGCCCTAAGCTACGCGCGTTATCACCGTTTTTGTCGAATTTTATCACATTTTGCAGGCTTTTTTCTCTTTATATGCGAAAAGCCCTTTCCGTTTTTCACGGAAAGGGCCTTTCTCTTTTTCCGCGCTAAACCGTTATTTCGGCTTAGCCGCCGTTTTCGGAGAACACGGGTTGCTCGTACTCGTTATCCTCGTTTTCCGTTACGCCGTTCTCGCTCTCGTCCGCACTCTCGTCCGCAGCGGGCTCGTCGGCTATTGTCGATTCCTCGTCCGCGGGCTTACCCTCGGGCGTTTCGCCGCTCGGTTTACCGCAAGGGTTGGCTCCGACCGAAGCGGCGTAAGCGCGAAGTTGCTTTTTAACGCTCTCGTAAGTCGCTATCGCGAGCGCGCCGTACAGCACCGAAGCGGACGCGACGGCGCCGTAGTCGACCGCACGGAAATTAAAACGCGCGGCGATAAGCGCGGACGCAAGTTCGATGACGAACGCCACGACTACCGGAATAATCGTCACGTTTTTGGTGACGACGCTCTTGTCCACGCCCGTTTTCTCCGCGATAAGCGCGGCTTTACGAACGAGCGGGCGCTTGACTACGTTCACGACGATTACGGTCGCGAGTACGACCGCCGCGGCGTGAAAGCCGTAGTTCCCGAAAAGACTGCGTACGGAATTTATGATGCCTTCCATCTCGTTTCCTCCTTTATTCCCCGCCTCCCGCCCTTATATAAGCGGTTATCTTCCGAACTCGTCGAACAGTTTGTAGTAGAACGGCGCGGACAGATACTGCGAGTAAATCGGGTTCTTGACGATCTCGATCTTCGCTTCTGCGGCAGTCATGGTGAGCAGTTTGTCGCGAAGCACGGTGTAAATGCGCTGATACTCCTGATTCTGCTTCAGTTCGCTCTTTGGAAGTTTTTCCTCGGCGGCGCGCTGAGCAAGTTCCTCGGTGTAGAGATCGGACTCGGCTTTCGCTCTGTCGATCTTCTCCTTGTTCTCCTTTTCGGCAAGCGAATTGTTATACTTCAGCGCTTCGGCTTTCAGTTTCTCGCGCTCGGACTTCAATCTGTTTATCTCCTCGGTGAGTTTCGCCGTGTACGAAATATTAAAGTCGTCCATCGCCTTTTGCCGCTTTACGTCCAGCGCGCTTATCTTCGCGTCCACGTCCGCCTGAGCCGCTTCGTATCCCGCGGCGGCTTTGGCGGTCTTAGCCGCTTTTTCGCCCGCGAGCGCCGCGGTGGTGTTCGCCGCGACGGACGAGCGCGCCAGCCCGCGTTTCAGCGCGTCGTAACGCGCCTGTTCTATCGCCGTTTCGTAAGCCGCGCTCAGCGACTTGAGCGTTTTTTCGTAACTTTTGGAATTATTGTTCTTGTCGGTCGCGTACTTTTCTAAAAGCGCGGCGATCTCGTTCTCGACGGACCGCTCGCCGCTTTGCTTGTAGTCGCCTAAAGTTGCCTTTGCGCTCGCCGCGATCTCGTCGTCGGTGGGCGCGGCGTAGTCCATTCGTTCGTACTTCTCGCCCTCGGGGATTTTCGGTTTTCTCTCCTCGTACTCCTTAGTTATCTCGTCGATCTTGTCGAACACGTCCTCGTAGTTCCCCGAAGCCGCGTACTCGTTCTGTTTCGGTTTGTTGCGGTTCAGTAAATTCTGTATATAAGAAATTACGTTCATTTTCTCCTATCTCCTTCATTCGATAATAAAACTGCATTCTGCGGTTACGCGCGACGGACGAGCGGAGCCGTCTGAAATCAATCGGGCACATAGTCGAACCCTCCGCGGCGCACGAGCGTCCCCCGGTCGAGCCGAAAACAATCGTCGCCGTAGCCTACGACCTTAGCCGATGAAAACAGCGGTTGCTTTGCGCCCTTGGGGATAACTTTCATCACCAGCGCGCCGCCCTCGTCGAGTATAAATCCCACGCTGCCGTCCGAGGCTTTCCTCGCGCTGGACACGCGGTACTTGCCGACGGTAATCGTATTAACGGTAAATTTCATTCTTTTCACCTCGTAAGTCTTAGCGTTACTCGCGCGCTGCCGCCCGTCCCCAAGGGATCGTCCAACACCACCGCGTCGAACGTAATCGCCGTACCCGAAGCAAGGTCGGGACAATATATCACTCTGCCGTACGGCACGGGATAAAGCGTTTTTACCGAGCCGTCCTCGTACAGCGCGAGGATATAATCGCCCGCGACTATCGCGTCCGACGGTTCGTCCGCGTCGGCGGTGACGGTCAGCGCGACGATTCGCAGTTTGTCGCCCGTCGTAAAGTGCATACAGCGGTACAGTTTGCCGTACTTGAACGACATACAGTAATTGCCGCAGAAAATCGTGCGTTCGTCCTTGGAAATCGCGTAGATCGCGTTTCTCGAAATAGGCATCACGTACTGCACGTCCATACTGACCGATTGCACCCTCACCCACTGATCGCCGCGGTCGAGAAGGTTGTAGATCGAGCCGGAAATCGACGAGCGCAGACGGCTTTCCACCGCCGTATTTTTGCCGCCGTAGCAGTACGCGACGTACTTTTTCTGCGTTTTCGAAGCGTAGTAAACGGTGTTCTTGCCGCTTCTGCCCAGTATATAATCGTCCGCAGCTTCTGCTACCGCCACGTTTTCCGTCACGCCGTCGGCGGTTTCGCGGCGATAAGTCACCGACCCGCCGTCCACGAGCATAAAGTCCGCTTTGCCGTCCGCTTCGATTACCGCCGCGACGTCGCGGGCATCGGTCACGCCATCGTAATCCACGCGCGTAACCTTGCCGTCAGAGCCGAATTTATAGCGACATAAGCACCCGCACGCGACCATCAGCCCGCCGTCGCTCGTAAGAACGACCGCGCCGTCCGTTATCGCAAGTTTATAAAGAAGTTCGAACGTGCCGCCCTCTGCGCCGTAAACCGCCACTTCCTTGTCCGTTCTGACGGCGAAATATCTGCCCGTACTCTCGGACAGAAACCGCGCGTTCTTCCCGAGTCGACCCTTGATTATCTGCGGACAATCGGAAGTCAGACTGCCCGCCCTCGGGAAGTCGTACTCGTTCCCTACCGGCTCGCCCGAACTCATGACGTTGAGAACGCTCGTAACGTGCTTGTTCGCGACTTCCGCGGAAAAATTCTCCCTCAGCGTGGCGGTGCATTTCTCAACGTGCGCGCCCGTTTTCACGAAGCCGCGCAGAACGACTTTGCCGTTCATCAGCAGCAAGATTTCGTAAGGCGAGGACGTAAACGCGCCCGAAAAAGTCAGTCCGTCCGAGCCGATCGTAACGCTCGCCGCCGTTCGCTCGGTAATGCCGCCGCTCGAGCGCGGCATAACGGCGGTTTTATGGTAGTTGGCGCCGTGCGCGAGTTCGAAAGTCGCTTCCCCCAGTCCGTCGATACCGAGCAGCGCGCGAACGAGCGCGTTGTCGCCGCCGGTCAGTTTAACGGAATCGCCGTCCACGGTCAACCGGATTTCCGCTTTTATCACGATATCCTCGCCGTGAGTTTTCGTGACCGCGGTAAACGCGGCGAAGTCTGCAAGCGGCGCGCCGGTAACCGAATGGCTCAGCCCCACCGCGCCCACAGTCTGTCCTTCGTCGAGGTCGTCGTCCGTAAGCCGTGCGGTAAACGCGGCGAACGTTTCGCCCGATTCGGGATCGGTGTTGTATTCGGCCTGTTCCGTCGCTTTCACGCACGCGATTTCGCTCATCGCGGGATTCTCTTTGTCCGCAACCGTCACTCCGTCCGTTCCCGCCGCGATATATGCGCCGAACGGCAACCCGGCGGTAAATGCCGCCGTAACGTCGTAAGTTTCGTTATGCACGCTCACGACGCGGTCGCCGCTCTTTATCGTAAATCTGTTAAACGCTTTTATTCCGTTCATGCCGTTTCCTCCGTTCTCGCGATTTCGGCGCTCGCCGTCCACTTGAATACGTCCGTGCCGCCGTAGTCGATCTCGGCGTACTTGACGTAACTTCTGTCGCGCGTACCCACGATCAGCGTGGGGCGGTCGGCGTTCTTGACGAAGCCCACGCGCACGGCGCAGTCCGTTATCCCGGGATCGAAAGTCATCGACAGTCCGCCGCCCGGGCTTAAATACCTGCACGCGACCTTGCCGCCGTCGTCGATTTCCGCGGTGATAAACCCGCTCCCGCACCGTCCGACCGCGATCGCCGTCACTCCGTCCGCGATAAACACGGTTTTCGTAACTGCCGCCGCGGCGCTTATAAACGCGGCGTAAGCGTTGCCGCGGCTATCGACGTAAACCGCGACGAACGAGTTTTCCCCTCCGGCGCAGTCCGCACGCCGCCCGGCTCCGATGTGCAGCGGCTCGCCCAAAACGAGCGGGGTTTGCTCGTCGAAAACGTACGCAGTAACGTCGTCGTCCGCGCAAGCGACCGCAATCCACTTGCCGTCGTCGCACTTGTCGACCGCGCAGTCGCCGTCGCCGCGGCTAAGACCGGCGTTCTCTCCCGAAACCACGATCTGACACGACAAAAGAGTGCAGTCTGCGCCGCCCATGGACAACGCAACGACCGCGCTCGTGCCGGGATTGACCGCCGCAAGCAGTAAAAAGTCGTATCGTTCGCCCTTCACCAGTTTCGCGCCAGCGCTCTCCGAAGCCGTTATCCCGCCGATTTTCAGCGTAACTACAGCGTTCTCGATATCCGAGTCGGCGCGTACTTCCGCCTTCGCTATGATCGCCACAGTTTCGTCGGCGGTAAGTTCGGCAGCTTCGTAATCGCCCGAAGCGAAGTCGAAAAACGGACGGAAATTCATTCCCGTTCTGTTTTTTTGCGCGGCGGAAAGCCTGCTTCCTATTCTCGCTTCGAGGTCGCACACTTTCATGTACGCGGTTTTTCCGTAATCCATTCCGCCCTCCTAAAACCCGCCGTGAGTGATTATCAGCGACGGACGGGAAATCAGCGCTTCGGCGGTGTCCGCAAAGATCTCGAAACCTATTCTTCGCCCCGAGAACGACACGCGTTTTCTCTGCACGTCGGCGCCGCCCGCAAACTTTACGGAAAAGCTGCTTACGTCCGATTTAAGCGTGACCGTAGCCGCGTTTTTCGTGTAAATCCTTATTTCTCTCACCGTCTTTTTGTCCGAGTTTCCCATATCGGTTTTGGGTACGACCCACGCCTTTTTCAGCGGTTCGCCGAAATACGCGCCGCAACGCCCGACCGTACCCGCCGCTCCGTCCGAACGGATAGCGATAACGCCCGTTTCGTCGGAAGCGGCAAACCCCGTTACGTCCGCGCCGCGGGTAAGCGAGTATTTGCCCGTTTCGGGTTCGAGTACCAGCATAGCGTTGTTTATAAAAGCTTCATTCTTTTCGCAACCGATCGGTTCGCCGTCGAAGTTCCGCTTGAAAGACAAGTAGTATTTGCCGTCGAAGTAGATCGCAGAGCAGTTCTCGCCGCTCGCAATCACGCCCGACACGCGGCTTAGAATCCGACTTGCGCCCGCGCCGTCGAAAGCGTACAGTCCGTCGCTCGCGAGGAATAGCACTCTGTCGCCGTACACCGCGACCGAGCCGGGATAAATCTTGCCGCCCGACACGAAAAGGTTGGTGACGGAAAAGTCGGTTTGCCGCCCGGTGGCGTACACGCGCGATATGCCGCGCTCGCGAAAAACGTACACGTACCCTAAAAAACTGATCACGCGGGTGAGGTCGCCGCGCTCGTCGGTCATCTGGATAAAGCCGCCGCCACGAAGCGACGCGTCCCAGTTCGTGGGATCGAGGTCCTCGGAAAACCATAAGTCTTTTTTCTCGCCGCTCACCGTCACGAACAGTCTTTCGCCGTGGAGCGCCATGGAAGTGACCATGGGCGCGTTGTCCACTCCGTACGCGTCGTGTACGCCGTCGTAAACGTGCATGCCGTCCGTTTCCGAGCACATGATAACCACGTCGTCGCCGTACAGCCGGTAGTTTATATAGGTCGGAACGCTCGTAAACGTCACGCCCGCGACCTTGGTAAACGCTTCGCCGCCGTCGACGTGCCTCGCGTAAAGATACCCGTCCGAATCGGTCACGAGCATAATGTCGTCGCGCTTCGAGTTCTCGTGGTCGTAGCGGGTAAACAGCCACGCCGAACGCACGGTAATGCCGCCGAGCGGCTCATACGCGGTCAAACCGTAGCCCGTCCGCAGTTCGCCGCCCGAAAAATCGAAGTTATAACTGTCCTTAGCCCGCGCAAACGATCCCGCGCCCTCGTCCTTGTCGTAGTCCGCGCCGCCCGAAAAGTCGGGGATAACCGCGCGGCTTTTCCTCGAGGTCGATACGTTAAGGTAATCGTTTCTCATTACGCCCACCGCCTTCCGCGCAAGCGCTTCTCAGTCTTTTTCGTTTCGGCGAGGTGGAGCGCGTCCTTGTAGCGCTTATCCCACAGTACCGCGTCGTCCGTCATGCCGGAAATTATGCAGTACTCGCACGCGATACCGTAGCCTATAGCCCTCGCTCCGAGCCGCTCGGTGTACGGAATCTCACCGTCAAGCACGATCTTGTCCGGCATATATCCGTACTCGATCTCGTACTCGCCTCGCTCCGGCAGTACCATTCGGTCGAAGTATTGTTTAACCGGCACGGTCGCGCCGTAAGCGTTCTTTACCGAATACAGATCGATTATAGATTTACTAAGGCTCGAGTACGATATTTCTCCGTCCTCGCCCGCAGTCAGTTTTTCGCACGCGATAAGCGGCACGTAGTCGCTCGCCGCTTCGCCGATGACGAGGTTCGCGCACCTGACGAGTCTGTCTATCTCGTCCTTGACCGCGCCGTCGTATTCTCCGCTTTCGCTCTCGAGCGCCGCGCATACCGCGTCGAGTTGCAAAAACATTGCCGCGTAATACACGGCGGTTTTCAGTTTCATATTTATCCCTCCCCTGTGTTTTCTCGGGGTAAAATTCGCCCGCCCGCAAGTTCTTATCCTCGCGAGCGGACGAAATTCGCTAAGCCCGAGTTTCTGGGCAACGTCAAGTCGGCGATAACCGATTAAACCTTGCCCCGAAAATTCTTACTCTACAAAGCCGACAAAGCGACCTCGGCGTTTTTCGCGGCGCGTTCGGCGGCTTTACGCACTTTTTCCTTTCTCAGCGCGGCGTTCTTTCTCTCGATTTCGCGGATAAACTCCGCGGCGTTTTCCGCGCGGGTGCGTCTGACTAATCTCAACGTGCGTTCGTCGAGTTCTCCGTACGGCACGGTCAGCGCGTAAGTACCGCCCCTTTGCCCGACGTTATGGATCTCGTACTTATGCTTGCGATACGAATACCACACGCGGTAATCGGGATCGATCTCGCGCAGCCTTTTCGCTATGTCGTACAGATCCGCCGTAACTTCGTAGCCTTCGCCCGGTTTCATTTTTATGCGCCCGTGGTAGTCGCGCCGATACCGGTGAGTTTCGCCTGACCGTTCGGGCGCGAGCAGATGAGGTCGCAGTACTTGACGAGCGTGGCGGTATAGGTCGGCTTGCCCTGAGTCTGGCGCAGAATCTTGCCGTTCTCGTTCTCGAGGTAGCGCCAGTCGCAGAGTTGGTGAAGTTTGAACGCCGAAGTATCGAGAAGGTACATCGTGCCGTCCTCGATGAAGCGGTCGTACACGAGCGGTATGCCGTTGTACGCGAGCGTTTTGTAACCGCCGTCCAGTTCCATGACGTCGATATTGCGCTTGTAGGTTTTCATATACTCCTGATAAGCGTACTTGACGTCCGCCGCCACCGCGATAAAGTCGACTTGCGAGTTCGCGTTGTACTCGAGGCGGTCTATAGCCTTCTGGATCGTCACTTCGTCGATAGCGCCGTCCACCGCTTTGGTGTAAGGCGAAAGGTACGGATAAGACGTTCTCGACAAGCCGTACAAGGTTTTCGACGAATCGAATATCGCGCCGAGACCCGTGATTTCCTTGTCCTTACTGCCCTGAACGTGCATCGCGCTGTTTGCGGTGATAGTCGTGGCGGGCGTGGTCGCGAACGTGATTTTCTTCGCGTCGCGGTCGACGTAGGAAATGCGCAAGCCGCCGTTAAGGAGCGCGCCGTCCGAGCCGTAAACGTCGACTACCATGCCCTCTATGAGGTTTCTGGTGTCGCCGACGGGGTACTTGCCGCTCGACACCGCGCCCACGGTGGTCAGTTTGCCCGAGCCGTCGCCGTACAGCATTCGCCCGAGGTTAAAGCGCGAAGCGGACAACAGACTTTCGAGTTCGCTGTTCAGTAAGTCCGTGAACGCGCCTTTGCCGTCCGCGCTGGCACGGATCGCCTTGTCCGAAATCTCGATCTGACCGTAGAGGTTTTTCAGCGTGGAAGTAAACTGTATGTAGTTACTGCCGTACGCGCCCGGGAGCGATCCCGCCTCGTCGCCCGCGCCGATACCGCCGTTGATGCCCACTCTCGCCGCGGTGCGGACTTCCTTGCCCCACACGTCCACGCTCGTCTGCTCGATCTTGCCGAGCAGCGGGTTGGCTTTGGTGTTCAGTAGTTCGGTCACCGCGCCCAAGTATACGGTTTTCAATGCGTTTTCCGCGTTAGTCAAAGTTACCATAAATAAATTCCTCCGTTATCCTTTAATTAAAATTTCCGCCAGTTTTTTAGCCTCGGCAAGGCTTTTGGGTTTCGCCACGGGCGCGAGCGGTATAGCCCCCGCTTCTCCCGTCAGCACTCGTACTTTTTCCGCGTTCCCCAAAGAACGCAGATAAGCCGCGACTACCGCGCTTCTCACTCTCGGCGAAGCGATAGCCGCCGCTTCCGCGCTTTCGTCGTTCTCTATCGCCGCCGCGTAGTCCACGGGCGCGCTCAGCTTTTCCGCTTCCGCCTTCAGTTCGGCGTTCTCGCGGCTAAGCGCGTTCACGCTCGCCGCAAGCGTTTCGATCTTAGCGTGCGCGGCGAGCAACGCGTCGATAAGTTTGCCCGTTCCGGCAGTCGACGCGGACGAAAAGTCCGCGGGTATAGCGGGCGTTTCCGCTTCCGTTTCGGGCGCGGCTTCCCCGCCCTCTTGCGCCGCTTTCTCCGCGACTTTCTCCGCGATCTCTTCCGCGGCTTCCGCTTCGGCTTTCGTCGATTTCAGCGCGGCTTCCGTCTTTCCGATCGCTTCTGCTATTCGTTTTTTGTCCGTCATAAGGTTTCGTTTCCTCCCGATTCGATTTGCTTTTCGGCGGCGGCTTGCGCCCTATGCTCGCGGATATGCTCCAGCATACGCGTTTTGAGTTCGGGCTTACGCTTCGCCGCTTCGTTGAATTCGCGACCGAGGTAACAGCGGATATGCTCGGCGACGTGCAGCGCGTGGTCGTCCACTTCGCTGACTTCGGGCTTGACTTTCGCGATCTCCTCGTTCTCTTTGTCCGCTCTCGCGACGTGCAGCGAACGCACGTTCTGCGAGCGTTCCCAACCGCCGTAACCGAAAGTTTCGAGGATCTTGTAGCGGGTAGAGTCGCTGAGTTTGCCGTTCTCGTCGTAGAGAAGCCCCGCTTTGAGAAGGTCGAACGTCATACTCTGGCGGGTCGCGGCGGTGGAATTGATTTCGTTTTCGGTGTCGAAAACTATATCGTCGCTGCCGATGTCGCTCTTCGACCAGCACAGAAGTTCGGTTTCGCCCTCGTCGCCCACGTAGCGCGTAAGCCTCGGCTCGGTCGCGTAACTGCGGTATAGCCTCAGGATCTGCCGCGCCGTCGCTTTCACGGCTTTACGGATATTCTCCGCGGTCACGGAAATACGCGTGTCGTCCTGCTCGACGAGCATCTGAATCGCCACGCCGCTCGTAACCGAACTCGGTACCGACGACGAACGCATGATCTCGCTGATGCCGCTGACGTCCACGAACTCATCGAGTAGCCGCTGTTCCTCTACGGTGAAGTCCGCGGGTACCGAGCCGGGACTCATAAGCCGCGGCGGGTTACTGCCCTGACGGTAAACGAGGATCTTGCCCGGGCTAAGCCCCTCGGTTTCGAGGTTGTCCACGTCCACCGACCCGTCCTCTACCGCCAGTACGCCCACCGCGATACGGTTGAGAAACTCGTGCTTGCGGTTCTTGACGGCGTTATAAGCGCGCTGAATGGGGATCGCGCGTTCCACCATGTCCGTACCGTAAAAGCACCCCGCGCGGTTAATGGAATTCTGACGGACGAACGGCAGGTCGCGCTGACCGTCCGCGCCGTTTATAAACGGCAACTCGCCGTAGTAAAGAAGCGTTTTGCCCGCGACGATCGCGAGCTCGCCGTTCGGCTTGTCGGCAGTGGGACGCGAATACCTCTCTATGACCGTTACCCGGTCGCGGGTTTTGTCCCTGCCGATCTTGCCTACCGCTCCGGATAGACCCATGCCGCCCAGCATGCTGATGCCCGAAAACGACATTACGTCCGTTTCTTCCGCTTCTACCGTCTTGCCCCACACTCGCTTTACCTCGTCCACGGTCAATGCTTTCGCGTGGATCACGCTCGCGCAGTCCTCGATCCCGCGCGCCGCAAGACTGTCGGGAAGCACTTCGTACGGCGGACAAACGTCCACGCGCACGTCGCCCTCGTACACGGGCTTACCTTTTTCGTCGCGCCCGACGAGCTTGCCGCCGCGCCGATCCCACGTTATCTTGTAAAAAGCCGTGCCCGTGAGTTCCGACCACATTGTCGCCTCGCCGATCAGTTCGTTCATGCGAAGGTTCTCGCACACCGCCGACAAGATCTTGCCCGAAGCCTTAGCCGTCTTTACGTCGCCGTCGTCGTTGGACGCGGGCAGAACGCTCATTTTCGGGCGAACGCGCATGAGTTTGGCGAGCCTCGTTTCGTAAATCGTCGCGATATGATTGAAAACCTCGCGTTCCTGCCAGTAGTAGTCCTTTTCGCAGTCCTCGATCTCGCCCTTTACGCCCGCGCGGCAGTACTGATTGCCCGCCACGAAGTTCGCGTTCAGTTGCCACTGCGTTTCGAACTGTCTGCGCTCGGCTTGTCGCCGCTCGTAGTCGTCGCGAATCTCCGCGACCAGATCCTCGATAAACTTTTTCTCCATTCGTTATCCTCCATAATTTTCTTTGATTGCCCGCACGGTATTACACGCCCTTCGGCGGCTTTTCGTCGGGCTTACGCCGAGCCACGGTTTCGTAACTTTTCGGTATCATTCTTCCGCCGAGCGCCGCGTAAAGTTTCGCCGCGCACTCGTCACACAGCCTCAGCCGCGACCTTATCCCCGGTCTTTCCGTTGATATTTCTATCGCCGCGCGGTTTTTGCACCCGCCCGCCATGCACTTTGCCGCCGTTTTTGCCGTCGTTATCGTCATTGTCCGTCTCCTTTAACAGTTTCAGCAGTCTTAATTTCTCCGCCGCGAGTTCCGCTTCCGTCATTTCCGCGGTCACGTCGCCGCGCATTTCCATAAGCAGCCGCGCCGCCGCTACGTCGGGCGGCACTTCCTTGACGCTCACGCGCCGTTTTACGAGCGTCAGCGAGCCGTCGACGAGCGCGTACTCGTCCACCGTTTCGCTCGTTTCGTAGCCCACCGCTTTTTTGCCGATAGCCGCGGTTATCGCGTCGATATTTTCTTCTCTCATTCCTCCCTCCGTCGTTCGTTATCGCCGTCCGAGCCTCCTTATCAGTCTGTCCTTATCCAGTTCGATAGCCGACTTTTCGATTTTCGGTTTGTAAGGCTCGGGGCGCGACATTATAAAGTACCTTAGTTCGTCCAGCGCGTGGTCGTCGCGCTTGACCGGCGCGTCGCCGTCGCCCCAACGATATCCCTTGATCTCGCGGATAAGATTTACGCAGTTCGAGAAAATATACAGCCGGGGTTCAGACGGGTTATCCATGGGTTTTAGGTACTCTTTCACGCGGTTGATTCCGCTGAAAAGATCCTTGTTTACCCGCACGTTCACCGCGATGCCCTCGTCGTAGAAAAGTTCCGCGACCGACTTAGACGAGGCGAGCGTGCGCTGAGTAGCCGCGCTGTCGATAAGCGCGCCTATCCGACCTTTGCCGTCGCCGTGCCAACCGAGCCCGGCAGCGATCTCCTTGATTTTTCGCGCGTGATAAGCGACCGACTGCCCCGCTTCGTAATGCTCGGCGATAACGTACACCGTGCCGTCGCCGTCGGTAGCGTAAAAATGACAGGACAGCGGGTTGTGAAGCCCGGGGTCTATGGAAATATTGTCGTACCACTCGCGCGGCACTTCGAACGGCTCGATAACGTGTACCGACTCCTGAAACTCGGGATAAACCTGACCTTTCGCCGTGACGAATCTGCCATAGCGGCGGCTGTCGAGTTCCTCGCGGGTCATCGCCGCCGAAACCGATTTTATCTCGTCGGGGTCGAGGTACGGATTGTCCGCCCATTCCATAAAGATATGCCACACGTTGTCGTCGCCGCGGTCATTGAGGTATATGCGGTCGTACAGAAACGTTATACCCTTCAGCGGCGTCATCGTGCCGTAAATATCGCCCTTGCGGTCGACCACGCGCATACGGCACTCCTCGTAAATATCCTCGGGCGGTTCTTCGTCGAACCACACGAAATCCAGACTCGCGCCCTGAAACTTCTCTCTGCCCATTTCCGCGCTCTTGAAGCCTATGCGGCTTATCCCGCCGAACACGTTTTTCACCGCGATATAGTCGATCACGCCGCCGTCGGGGTTGCCGCTCTTGCCGGATACCATCACTACGTCCGCTATCCACTCCGGATTAAGGTAATAAAGCACTTTTCTCTGCGCCACCTCGCGCTGGACTTCACGCGTCGGCGACACCACCCAACCGCTGACGTCCGCGCGGTTTTCGCGGTACGGGTGAATCCCCCTCGCCCGCCACACCGTTTCCGCCGCGCCGCACTCGGTTTTCCCGGAGCGGTTGCCGCCGAACACCCAACGATTGCGCTTTTGACACTTGTGAAACTCCAGTTGCTTAAGGTGCACTTTTTCGCCCGTGTTGTAGCGGAAAATGCGGTTGTTGCGGTAAAGTTGCTTTTCGCGCCGCTCGAGCCGCCGTATCTTTTCGATAATTTCCCTCTCGTTCACTTTTTTCTCCAAAATAAGTCGATTTTCGCCCGAAACTCCATTTTTCCGCAGTCCCCACGGCGTTACAATCGCATTATGAGTTTCAGTCTGAAAATCCGAATATTCGCGCTTTTCGCCGTAATGGTCGCGCTTTTGTCGGTTTACGGCGTAAGTTCCTCGCCCCGCCGAGCCGAAGCCGCCGTGCTTTCGTACGCGCTTATAAATAGCGGCGCCGTTCTCTACTCCGACGACGGCAAAACCGCCGTGACTGCGCTTCCCGAAAACTACTTCGCCGTCGTTCTCGGAAAACCCGAAAACGGCTACACTTCCGTAAGTTACCTCGATCTTGCGGGCAAAGTCGAATCGGATAAACTGACCGCCGTCGACTACGAGCCGCGCTACAAGTTCGCCGAAGGCTCGCTGAAACTGACGAACGACGGTCACAACGTGCGCGTTCGCAGTACTCCGGACCACGAAAACGGCGAAATCGTCGGCGACCTGCCCGACGGCGAAACGCTGTTCTACTACGGCACGGCGGTCGGCTCCGCGCAAGTCGCGGCGCTGGGCAACGAGTGGTACTTCGTGCGCTTTACCTACGGCGGCGAAACCCGCCGCGGCTACGTTTACTCGCTGTACGTTACCGCCGAGCCTATCCCAAAAAACGTAATCGAAGCGCTTCCCGCGCCCGAACCCGACCCTGCGATAGAACAGGACGCCGCGTCCGACGGCGAAAATACCGACAACGATTCTTCGCCGCTCACCCGAAACGGCGAAGCGATAACCATCGTCGCGCTGTGTCTGCCCGTGATCGTCGTGACATATCTCCTCTTCCGCAAGCCCTCTAAGCCCACGGACGAAACCGACCGGACTTAGGTTACGCCACGGGTTTTTGCTCGGCACATCTTCTCGGGCGTACGGCGGCGCGCTTTACGCGGCGTTTCACGACGTTTTTGGCGGCAGTCACTTGCGGCAAATCGCCATAATCGCGCTCCATTCGCTTCTCGTCGAACCCCGCCTTTTCCAGAACCTTTTCGGCGTGGCGAATCGCCTTGCACAGTCGCTTGTAAACGGTGCTTCCGTTCATGCCGAGGCTCTCGGCGATCTCGCCGGACGAAAGCCCAAGCGCGTGGCGGGCGATAAGCAGCGTTTCCTCGCCGCTCAGTTCGCGGATAAGCAAGTCGTACATAACTTTAAGGTTTATAAGCCGTGTTCTCGCGTCGGATATTTCCAGTATTTTTTCGTACTGTCTGACCGTGTTCCCGAAAGGATCGTAAGCAATGCGTTCGATCTTCTTGTCCATCGCTTCGATCTTCTTTTCCAGCCGATCGCTCAGCCGAAAAATTATTAAAACGTATAGTTTCATTGTTTACCTCCTCTGCGCCTCGAAGGGGCATTCCGCGGCGCGTTTTTTAATTTCACACATAATATAGCGCAAAATTTATGACAGCGTATTGACATCATTGCATTATCTCGGAAAATAATTTCCGAAATTTTCCGGGTTTTTTTTGAGTAAAATTAACCCGCCCGCTTTTTCCGTTTCGGGAAACGCGCCCCGCGCAACGACGACCGAAAAACGCGCGGGATAAATAAGGTTAATTATTTGTTCCATCCGATGTCAAACCTCGGACGAAGCGACAGCGAAGCCCTGATGATCCGGGCGTAGCCGCATTTATTATAATTTTTGCGCTTCGCTAGATCCCTCGACTACGCTCGGGATGACGTATAAGGATAATTAATTGTTTTGAATAGGGGATACTTACGGTCGCGGAAAGCCGCTCCCTCAGTATGACGCTTAAAAACGTTGGCTTCATATTATATTTTAAAATAGAACGAGAAGCCCAACTATTACATCGTCATCCTGAGGGAGCGCAAGCGACCGTGAGGATCCCCCTGCATTAAAAAAGTAATTATCCTTATAAAAAGCAAAACGAAAACGGCGCTTGCCGCGGTTAAAACCTCGGGCAAACGCCGTAAAAACTATCTTCATATTATCTTTAATTTTCCTATAAAATTTTACTTGCCGAAATACGCGGCGATCTTCGCCATTTTCGACTGCCGATCCGCCTTGAACGGGCAGCGGCGGTTGCAGTGTCCGTATTTTCGCGTGGCTCCCCCCCCGCTTTTTCGTCGTAATTACAGATTACAGCCTTTCCGCGATCTTTTCGAGGAACGCGCGGCTATTGAGTTTGACCGCGGTAACGCCCTCTTTTCGGAACAACGCGGTAAGGTCGCCCGTCATATAGCCCGCGCTTATCGTGTCGGTAGTCGCTTTTTCCAGTCTGTCCGCAAACGCAATAAGATCGGCGTTGTTTTCAAACTCGCCGCGCTTTCTCAGCGCTCCGCTCCAGGCGAAAATCGTCGCGACAGGGTTTGTCGAAGTTTCCTCGCCATTAAGGTACTTGTAGTAATGCCGCGTGACGGTGCCGTGCGCCGCTTCGAACTCGTAATTGCCGTCGGGCGAAACCAGCACGCTGGTCATCATCGCGAGCGAGCCGTAAGCCGTCGCCACCATATCGCTCATGACGTCGCCGTCGTAGTTCTTCAGCGCCCAGATAAAACCGCCGTGACTGCGCACGATACGCGCCACCGAATCGTCAATAAGCGTGTACTCGTAGTTTATGCCGTTTTCCCTGAACTTGTCCGCGTACTCGCGCTCGAAAATCTCGGCGAAAATATCCTTGAAACGGTGGTCGTAAGTCTTGCTGATCGTGTCCTTGGTCGCGAACCAAAGGTCCTGCCTCGTACTCAGCGCGTAGTTAAAGCACGCCCGCGCAAACGAACTTATCGAAGCGTCAAGGTTATGCATGCCTTGCACCACTCCCGCGCCGGGGAAGTCCGCGATCTTTTTGCGTTCCTCTCTGCCGTCCTCGTACTTTACCACCAGTTCGGCGGTAGCCTTGCCGTCGACGCGCATCTCGCTGTTGCGGTAAACGTCGCCGTAAGCGTGACGGGCGATAGTGATCGGCTTCGTCCACGACGGAACGTAAGGCTGAATACCGTCGACGAGTATGGGCGCGCGGAAAACCGTGCCGTCGAGCGCCGCGCGGATCGTGCCGTTGGGCGACAGCCACATTTTAGAAAGGTTATACTCCTCCACGCGCTGCGCGTTGGGGGTGATCGTGGCGCACTTTACGCCCACGTGATACTTCTTTATCGCTTCCGCCGCGTCCGTAGTCACCTTGTCGGCGGTCTTTTCACGGTTCGGTAGCCCGAGATCGTAAAATTCGGTGTTCAGTTCGACGTAAGGCTCGATAAGAATTTCTTTAATCCAATCCCAAAGTGCTCTCGTCATTTCGTCGCCTTGCATCTCGACGATAGGTGTTTTATAAGTTATTTTAGCCATAACCGCCTCCGTAGTTCTCTCCAGCGGGTACCCCCGCGTTAAGCGTGTTTTACTCCGTTATTTTACCACGAAACGGCGAAATAGTCAATCGCGAAAGCCGTGTAGAACGACTTCCGCGACCGAAATTTTCGCAATACTACGACTGAATTTTTCGTAAACTATCCTTGCTATTTTTGCCACTTGCCGCGCGTAACCCTCGACTTATAGCGATACCGCGGCTTTTCGCGGGCGGCGAAGTCTTCTTTCGCTATAACGAGAAGTTCCTCGACGACCGCCGCGCTGCCCGTTCCGTACTTTGCGGGCGCTTCCGCTTTTTCCGAAACCGTAGGGGCGCTCGGTTCCTGCGGACTTTTCGCCGAAACTTCCGCTTCGAGCGAGTCTGTTTCGACGTAATCGAATCCGCACGGAAAAAGGTACGCCGCAAGCGAGCCGGGAATCGTGTTGATCTCGTTGACGTACAGCGTGCCGCCGTCGTTGTCGTACATAAAGTCCACCCGAGCCACGCCGCTCGCGCCCACCGCCGCGAACGCTTTCGCCGCCGCGAGCCGCACTTCCGCCCGAAGCGAAGGCGGAATATCCGCGGGAAACTTTCGCCCCGCGCCGCGCCCCTTAAAGCCACCGCCGCCGTACTTGTCGTCGTAACTGAGTATCTCGCCGGAGGTAAACGGCGATTCGGCTTCGCTGACCGCGAACGCGCCGCCCCGACCTATCACGCCGCAATTGAGTTCGGTGAAATTCTCCAGCGCGCGCTCGACCACGACGGCGTTATCCCACGAGAACGCCGCGGCAAGCGCGGACAAAAACTCTCTGCCGCCGCGCACGAGCGTCACGCCGATACTGCTGCCGAGCGAAGCGGGCTTGACGACGAGCGGGTACCCGAAAGCCGCCGCACGTTCGGTCGCTTCGCGTAAAGCGTTTTCGTACTCGACGCGCGTGACCTCAAAACCTTCGACGGTTTTCAGCCCCGCCGCCGCGAACGCCCGCTTACTCAGCCGCTTATCCATTCCGATCGCGCTCGCCGCCACGCCGCTGCCGGTGTACGGAATACCCGCGGTTTCCAGCGCGCCCTGAAGCGCTCCGTCCTCGCCGCCCGCGCCGTGCACGCACAGAAGCGCCGCGTCGATTTTTGCGTAACGCTTGCCGTTTTTGACGTACAGATAATCGTCGTTCGGCTTCAGAAACGCGGGTACGCCCTTGATCTTTTCCGACCGATACGCGCCGAGATCGTCGTAATTTCTTACCGCGATCCAACCGCCGTCGCGCCCGACGTATACGGGAATAACCGTATGCCGACTAGCGATAAGTTTCGCCGCCTGCACGCCCGTCACCACGCTCACGTCGTGTTCGCACGACTTCCCGCCGTAAAAAACCGCAACCGTCATAGTCCTCGCCTCCGCTCCCGCCGCGGCTTCCGTTAAACCGCGGACGGAATTATTAAAATAGCCGCAACGCCGCACGGCGCCACGACTACAATATATGATTGATTCAGAATGCGCGTGAATATCGGAGTGAGCGGAAAAGGATAATTGCTTCTCTGTTGTAGGGGATTCCACGTCGCATAGAATCGCTAACTTCATCCTTACGTCATCTTGAGCGGAGCGACAGCGAAGTCGAAAGATCTAGCCGTAGGCGCATTATTATAATTTTTGCGCTTCGCTAGATTCCTCGACTGCGCTCGGAATGACGTATTAGGTTGGATATTATTTAAAAAAATCCCGCGCAGCCGTACTGCCCACCTCGTCATTCAGAGCGCGTGGCGCGTGAGGATCCCCCGCATAGAACCGCTAACCCTATCCTTAACCCGCGCGGAACGTATATCACTCATTCAACTCGGGGAATTTGGTTTTCAACAGGTCGAAAATCAGTCGGGCGGTTTTCTCGGGTCCGTAATTGCCGCGTTGCGCTTCGGCGGCGGCGCGGTACGGCTGTAAAAGTTCGGGGTCGGCGGCGAACTTCCCGATAAGATCGACTACCTTGCCGGGCTCGAACTCCTTGATCGCGCTTTTCACCGTGTCCGTGTAGTACTTGCCGATAAACCGCTCGATTTTCGTGGCGTACTTGGTAATAATTATCGGCACGCCGAAAAAGGACGGCTCAGCCATCATGCTCGCGCCCGACTTGCCGCAAAAGAGGTCGGCGGCGGCGAGATAAGTAAAGATATCGCCGACGAAGCCTTGCGGGCGAAAGTCGAGGCTACCGTTGGTTTTCAAGCCTTTAAGATACGCGTAAAGTTCCTCGTTCTTGCCGCAGATCGGCACGAGCGTCACGGGCAGATCGCGCTCGATCGCTTTTTCGCAGATCTTCTGCATTTTGCCGATGCCGTAGCCGCCCTCTGCAAGAACGACGGTGAATTTATTCTCGTCAAACCCCAGTTTTCTGCGGTTGAGCGCCTTGTCGCGCGGCACGGAAAACGCTTCCTCGCGGATAAGAAACGGCACGAGCTTGAGGTTATCCTTGTTGAATCTGCCGCGGTGGAGTCTTAGCGCGCGCTCGTACCCGGTCGACATTGACGTAAGCACGAGGTCGGCGTCGTAGCGGAACAGCGTATTGACGTGCGCGTCCGGGCAATACATAATCGTCGCCGGGCGCGGGGCGAGGTCGCGGGCGTAGTAATTCGTTGCCCAGTGAGTGCTGAACACGAGGTCGGGCTTCAGTTCCGCCATGTGCTTGACCCCCGCCTTATACGCGCCCCTTATCCACTTGCGCATAGTCGCCCAACTGGAAATGCGCGTACCCCAGAAGTCCATAGAAAAAGTAGCGAACCAGCCGTAAAGCGAGTGTTCGTTATGCTTGACTACCTCGTCGTGGAGGTGCTTTTCGTAACAGATAAGCCGTTCGTCGCCGCTCTCGGTAAAAAAAGCCGAGCGCACGACTTCCGCGCGATCGCCGTACAGCCGCTCGAACTCGTCGGCTATACTGTGCATGGGCATTATGTGTCCCAGTCCCGCTTCGGTGAACGGAAAAACTACTCTCGGTTTAGTCATAATTTGCACTCTCCGCGCGGGCGCAAGTCATTTCCTGCCCGTCCGTTATACGATTATGTTCGTTCGTCTCGCGATTATTCCCGAAAATCGCGAGAACGGTAAATTAAAGACTTTTTTCGTCCGTTTTTTCGGCGGTTTTTTCGTTTTGGGCTTCGTCCGCTCCCGCCGTAAGTTCAAGACTTCGCTCGAGGTCTTTTTCCGCGAACACTAGCATAATCGTGTAGTAAATCGTAAAGTTCGCGAACATATAAATCGGGTCGAACAAGCCCATCATGATATACGCAAGCAACGCAACGCCGATAATCGAACGCGAAATATTAGGTTTTTTCGTGAAGATAAGCACGGTTTGCACGCGGTGATAAACGTGCGCGGCAATACCCACGATGCCGCAACTGCCTAATATCTGAAAAATCGTGTTGTGCGCCATGCGCATACTCGCCTCGTTTATCGTTCCGCACGCGGCAAAGCCCGCGCCGAATAACGGATATTCGAGAAAGAAACCGAAGAACCGCTTCCACAGCCCGAATCTGCCGTTGTCGTTCATACCCATTTTCGTAATGAACGCGAACAGGTTTTTGATCGCTTCGGTATCTTTTCCCAAAACGAACAGCAGTATCAGCGCGATAAGGCACGCGCCCGCAATCGACGCCACTCCCACGCGGTTTTTACTGCCGATAACGCACAGCGCGGTCATGGAAACGAATACCGCCGTGCCGAAAATCAGCGCGTTCCGGCTGAGCGAAAAATACACCGCGATCAACACGACTACCGCAAAAATATAGTACAGCCAACCGTGTTTCTTTTGGTAAACGAGCAGGAAAACCGGCGCCAAAAGGAACGACAGCAGTTCGCCGATAGGGTTACTGATACCCCAACCGATAAACAGTTTGTTCTTGAACCACACGCCCAGCGCTTCTCCCGGGACGTAAACCCTCGCGTACAGCGCGGCGAGTTCGACGACGATCACCGCAGCCGCGGCGGTACTGCAATACGCAAGGTACTCGAGGTCGTCGTCGCGGCGCTCGAGCGTGCCGGAAAAGAACAAATATAACACAAGTCCCGTGAAAATCACGGTTATCGCAAGCCCCCAACTGTCCGCGGCGAAGTACGGGGTTCCTAAGCCTCCCAAAAGCAGAACCGCCGAGAAAGCCGCAAATCCGTAGGTAAGTCTGCGCTTACGAAAGCAGTTCAACACGGTTTTATCGAAGTACAATCTCAGTAGCGCCGACATGATCACAAACCCGATCGCAACCACGATCACAGCTATGACGAGCGGGCGCGTGAAGTACTCCACCGCCGACTGCATATAGTCCGCGCGGGTGGACACGACGAGTACCGCCGTGAACGCCACCGGCACCGCGGGGCGGATATTCGGCGAAAAAAGGTTGATAAACGCAAGCAGAAGCCCGATAAAAATAAACCCGACTTCGTTCTGCCCTGTAATATGCAGCGTCGCGATGACCGCGCCCACGATAAACGGAAAGTACTTTTTATCGAAAAACGCCGCGATCGCGGAAATTATTTTGTTGTTTCTGATTTTTGTCAGCATAACTTAAATTCCGAGAAACAAGAATACGAATGACAGTACCGCCACCACGACGAGGTACAGCCCGAACCACTTGTAGTTCGCTTTTTTAATGACAAGCATCATGAGTTTGACCGCGAACAAGCCGCTGACGAAACTCACGATCATACCGACAGCCGTGCATACCCAGTTGACCGTGGCGAAATCAACCTTGATAAGTTCGAGCACCGCCGAGCCTAATATAATAGGAATACTCATAAAGAACGAAAACTTCGCCACTTCCTCGCGGTCGGTCTTTGCCGCCACTCCGCCGAAAATGGTACTGCCGCTCCTCGATATGCCCGGGAACACGCCCACGCCTTGCATAAGCCCCATAAATATCGCGGTTTTCAGCCCGAGCGGCTGAATTTCTTTGGTCCTCGCCGATATGAACTCCGTCGCGAACATAAGGATAGCGGTCGCGAGGAAGAAAAAGCACAGATACTTGCCGTCCGAAAAGAACGATTCGATGAAATCGCCCGCGAAAAATCCGACGATAACCGCGGGTATCGACGCAAGAATTATCAGTCCGATCGTCTTAAACGGCGGCTTGAACAGCGCGAGAAGGTCGCGGAAAAACACGATGAAAATCGCGAAAAGCGTGCCGACGTGCAGCATCACGTCGAACATAAGGAACTCGCCCTCGAGTCCCATCATTCGTCTTACTAAGATCAGGTGTCCGCTGCTCGATATCGGCAGAAACTCTCCTAATCCTTGCGTAAGTCCGAGAAGTATCGCTTGCCAGATTTTCATTTCCATTTCTTAAATTCCGTTCCTCGCTTTGCCCATCTTCGAGCCACGATTTATCTTAAAATCGGCGATAAAATTCTGCCGTCGGTTCTAATTCTTTTTGCGGTACTCGCTGGGCACGATCGCAAAGATCATGTCGGTAGTACCCTCCACGTCCTCTTCGAACGCGAGCGAGCGAAGACGCGCCAGTTTTTTGTCGAACTCTGCGCGGTCGATCGACTCGAGCCGATTGACGAACACGCCCTCGTGCTGAGTGGTGTCCACCGCTTCGGTGTCGTAGCGAAGTTCTTCGAACATTTTTTCGCCCGGACGAAGCCCCGTGACCTTGATCTCGATATCCTGCTCGGGGATAAGCCCGTTAAGACGGATCAGGTCGCAAGCAAGGTCGTAGATATACACCGGCTCGCCCATGTCGAGTACGAAAATCTCGCCGTTTTCGGCGAACGCGCCCGTCTGAAGCACCAGTCTTACCGCCTCGGGGATAGACATAAAGTAACGCTTGATATAGCGGTCGGTAAGCGTGATCGGTCCGCCTTCTTTGATCTGCCTGAGGAATACCGGAATAACGCTGCCGTTCGAGCCTAAAACGTTACCGAAACGCACCGCCGCCATTTTCATTTTGCCCGTTTTGCCGCGGGTTTCTATCAGCATTTCGGCGATACGCTTGCTCGCGCCCATGATGTTGGACGGATTGACCGCCTTGTCGGTGGAAATCAGCACGAACTTCTGAACTCCCATGCTCTCGGCGACTTCGATGACGTTGAGCGTGCCGAAAACGTTGTTCTTTATCGCTTCGGTCGCGGAAATCTCCATCATCGGAACGTGCTTGTACGCCGCCGCATGGAAAATAATATCGGGCTTGAACTCGCCGATAATCTCGATGAGTTTGTCGCGCTCGCGCACCGTACCCATGACGAGCGTATAGCGCGAAGTATCATACTTTTTGACGAACTCCTGATTGAGGAAGAACATTCCGTTCTCGTGCTGGTCGAAAATGACGAGGTGTTTGCAGCCGAAGTTCAGCACCTGACGGCAGAGTTCCGAGCCGATCGAGCCCGCTCCGCCCGTGACCATGACGACCTTGTCTTTGACGGAAACGTCGATAAGTTCCTGCTTGACTTTGAATTCGTCGCGGCCGAGCAATTCCTCGATCTTGATATCGCGGAGCGACTTGACGTTGTTGGTCATTTCGTTCGCGTTCGTGACAGGCGGCATAATCTTGATCGGCAGATTGAACGGAGCGCAAGCGTCGTAAATATGGCGAAGTTGCGACTTCGTGATGCTCATTATCGCGATGACGATAGCCTGAGCCTTGTGCCGCTCGACGATTTCGGGGATCTTGTCCACGCCGCCCTCGACTTCTATGCCGTAAATGCGCCTGCCTTGCTTGTCGGGATCGTCGTCCACGACCGCGACCGGATAATAGCCGTCGGACGGGTTATTGATAAAGCGGTTGATCGCGAGCGACCCGGTGTACCCCGCGCCGATAACGATCGTGCGTTTCATACCCGGCATCGAGCGGTCGTCCACCATATATCGAACGTGCTTGAAGTAGTGCGCGATCGCGTAGAAGAAGCGCATCGCTCCGCTGAAAATCGCGCTGAACAGAAGGTACATAAGGATAAGCGGCACCCACACTTCGGTGTTCACGACCACTTTGAGAATGATCTTGAACACGAACAGCACGAAAAAGTCCGCGATATACGACATAAGGAATTTGAAAAACTCCACGCGCCCCGCGTAACGCCACAGCGCGTTGTAGCAGTCGAAAATCACGAACATTACGATAGTCGTGACGACCGCTGCCGCCGCGACCGCGATTTCGCCGCTTTCGTAGCCGGCGGGCTTATCCAATTTAAAGAACAATATCGTCCGCGCGAGGTAGAACGCGAGGCACGCGAACATCACGTCGAACAGCACCGTTATTATTATAGAACGCCAACGCCTTGCTTGCGAAGGTTTTTGTTGCTTATGCTTATCTTTACGTTTCTTTTCCATCTTAAGTTATTCCCTCCGCGCTCAGCCCGTATAACTGTCGGTCACGTTGTAAAGCACGGTGCCGAAATACTTCGCGCCCGCCGCTTTCACTTCGTCCACGGCAGCCGAGAAATCTTTGGCTCTTATCAGCGCCTGATTGACGACCAGGCACGCGTTGCCCGCCTTGGATGCGATAAAGCCCAAAGCGCCTTTTTCCGAGCAATCGAACGTAAACACTTCGAATACGCCTTCTTCTTTTTCGCCCGCGAAGTACTTTCTCCAGTCCTCTTTGCCCTCGCCGAATTCAACGAGTCTGACTTTCTTGCCGGTCGACTCCAGCGCGCCCGCAAACGCCGCGGCATACTTGCCCGCTTCTTCGTCCGGGGCTACGGAAGTAACCAACAGCGACGAGAGGTTTTCCGCGGTAACGGCGGTGGAAAGTTTGACCAGCGAGCCGTTGTCGTAAGGATCCGCTCCCGCCGAAAACACGCGCGAGTCCTCTTCCTCCACGATATACTGCAATCTCTTGATGCGATTGTCGAACGCGTACATAAGCGTGATTATGACGGCAGCCGCGACCAACCCGCCCACGCCGCCGATAAGCGGACTGGTGACGAGCGACGGTTTTTTATTGCTCTGCATAAGGGCGCCGAACACCGCGGTGTCGTAGTTCACGCCGATGGGCGATTCGATAATGACCTTGCCGCCCGTGCCGTTCGCAATCGCTTCTTCGGTCTTTTCTTTAAGTCCCGGGTTAGCGGCGTAAATATCCAGCTTCGCGCGGTTGATATAAGTGTACACGACGTTGTACGCCGCTTTCTTATCCTCGTCGCGCGTAATGTCGTACGCGAAGTCCACGCGCACCGCGAAGTTGCTGTCGCGCGTTATCTTTAAATTAGTAAGGAATTTCTGTATTTTCGCCGATTCCGATTTCTCGTTAGGATAAATGCGCGTTTTCACCGCGTCGTAAACGTCGGACTTGAGCTTCGGAATGGACGCCACGTCCATGATCGACCGCCCTTTCGCTTCGCAAATGCTGTAAATGCCGTCGCTGAGTTCGCCCGGGTAATACAAGTTGCCGTACTCGGCTACGTCAAAACTGATCGTACCTTCGTACATGACTATATTAGTGACCTTGTACGACATCGAGTAATAAACGCCCGCGCCCGCGCCGATAAGCACGCACAGCACGAGTATTATCCACTTTCTCATAGCGTAGACGAAGTAACTTCTGAATGAAAATTCTTTTTCTGTTTCCATCTCGGTTTCCTTGTATTTTTTTAGTCCGCGGAGTCAAAGCCACGATTTCGGTGTCAACAACCCGCACACGCGCGCAAGTAACTTATATATTATACTCCCGCGCGCCGACTTTGTCAACGATTTGACCGCTTTTGCACCGTATGTCCCATAAGAGCGTGAATTAACCGTGAAAAGTTATTTTCGGCATAGCGTTTTCGCGGCATTTTGCACGAAATTTATATAAAAAATCGTTAAAACTTATAAAAAACTCTTGACACGGACGCGGAAACGGTCGTATAATTAGTACATAAGGTATAAGTATCGATAAAGATAGTACCTAAAGTTAAGTTCAGAGGAGGACTTGCAAACCATGAGAAAGAAAAGTTTAGTTGCGCTTTTGCTCGTGCTTGCGCTTGCGTGCGTTCCGCTCGTAGGCTGCGGCGAGAGCGGCAAAGGCTACTCCACCACGAAAAAGTTGGATCTCAACGATTACGCAATCGCTGCGTCCGACGTCTACGGCGGCGTGAAAATGAGCAACTCTAAAAAGGCGTTCACCACCGCTACCGTCGAAACCGGAAATCTCGCCACGCTCGGCGACAACCTCGGCGAAAAGAGATACGGAAAGAAGTACACCGAAAACGGCTCAGTACTCTACGACTTCGTCGCTCACACCGTTCGTTACGCCGACAAAGCGTACGACAGCATCAACGATTACAACAACGGTTTGATCGCGTGCTATTCCGACAACGAGAACGGCAGCAAGTCCTACGACGTTTACGAGAGAGTAAACCTCAATCTGCTCACTTCGTTCACGTCTTACAGCGAGATCACCTATAGCTCCGTCTACGGATACGTAAACGGCGAACTCGTTTCCGCCTACAGATACGAATATAAAGCAAGCGCGGACGCGGATAACAATTCCTACAAGTACTACGTTCGTACCGAAGCCGCCACAGACGCAAGACAGACTTATAAAGAAATCGCGGAAGAAGACTTCAAGAGTACCAACGTTACCGTAGGTTCCGTTGTCAACGCCAAGGATCCCTCTCCTGTGTACTATACCAACGCCGTCGTTCCGTATGCAGATATGGAAAGCTATACTTACACCTACACGTCGGTGGATAGCGACATCGACGGTATGAGTAATTACACTTATACTTTCTTCAAAAACGGCGCTAAATCCGGCGAGCTGACTATCACCGACGGTATGACCGTCGGCTTTGTCGATAAGTACTTCTACTACAACGAATTCGAACCCGTCGCTTACGACGCGGTAAAAGGCTATAACTTCATTCTTCAAGCCGACACCGCCAATAACGCTACCGCAAGCAAATACAACGTTACCACCTACAGATACGACATAAAGAAGAACAAAACTTCTAAAGTCGAACTCGGTTACATTCCTTTCCAAGCGGGCAACATTTACAACCACGCAGACAAAAAGTACGACGCTATGCTCGTTGCCGCTTACGGCAAGACCGACGGCGTTGCCATCACCAATTCTTCCATTATGCTTCTTATCGTCGACAAAGATATGAAAGTCGGCTACGACTTCACCGGCAAGCCGTTCGGTTTCAACACCGACAACGTTGCGAAACTTAAAGAAAACCGCTTTATCGACGTCGAAGACGGCAACACCTATATCTACAACAAAAAACTCGAAATCGTCGCTTCTTTCAATTCCGCTACTTATGAAATCAACGATAACCTCGGTCTCGTTATCTTCAACAAAGGCGGCAAGACTATGGCGGTCGATTACGACGGCAAAGTCGTGTTCAAGAATCAGTACACGAACCCCTATTATTACGGCTCTCGTTCCGGTCTTGACTTCTACGGCAACTACGCGGTTGCCTCTGTCACCAAAGACAACGGCGATACCGAAACCCCGATGATCGTCAGCAAAGATAACCTCGAAGGCACCAAGATCGTTAAGCTCGACAACGAACGCCTTCTCAACGGCAGCGATTACAGCGGCATTATTGTGAAAGCCGACGACCAACGCAACTACACGTTCACGAACTACGACGGCAAAGTCCTTCATACCGTCAAGGTTGAAGGCAGCGCTTTCGGTAACCTCGAATCGTATTTTGATTCCGAAACCGGCGACCAGTACGCTTGCTTCCACTACAGCGACGCAGCCGGTACTCAATACACCATCGTGTTCACCTGCTGATATCAAGTTAGCAATACGCGTATAAACGCAACCCCTCGGGCGGGACTTACCTGAACGTAAGCCCCGCCCGTTTTTTGTTTTCGTTTGAGAACGCCTCCCATTAGAAAAAATAATAACTATCCTTATACGTCATTCCGAGCGCAGCCACGGGAATCTAGCGAAGCGTAAAAAAATGAAACAAATGCGGCTTCGCCTAGATCCTTCGACTTCGCTATCGCTCCGCTCAAGATGACATCGGATGGGGTGGCGGTTCTATGTAGGGGATCCTCACGCTCACTTCGCTCGCTCAGGATGACGAGGTAGAAATAATGCTACGCGTGTATTTTTTAGTGGATATTTTTATAATGATTATTACTTGTTTGGAGTAGGGAATTCCACGCGTGGCGTACCGCCCCGCTCTGAATGCCCGTTAAACCGGAAACTGCGCGTTATAATTTAAAATAATAACCAAAAAAAACTTTCTCGCTCGAAATAACGGTGAGAAAAACGAAAACTGCTCATTCTATTTTAAATAATAACGAACCCCTACCGTCTTACCTCGTCAGTCAGAGCGCGTAGCGCGTGAGGATCCCCATCAACAGAAAAATACTTATCCTTATTTAAAGCGTTGCGGGAGTCCGAGGACACAGCCGCAAGTGTCCTCGGCGACTTTTTTCAGGCTTGGCGTTCACCGAAATCGGTTACCTCAGCGGCAGATTTTTCGCGCTTTTCGCCGTGTGTCTGCTAGCCGTATGCCCGATACACCGTCGCAGCCACTCGAGC
>ENA-UEYI01000482-UEYI01000482.1-human-gut-metagenome-genome-assembly--contig:-NODE-482-length-40037-cov-4.426101_pt1 | contig 40037 bp, 38 predicted proteins | sample MGYA00242900_ERZ507916 | MGnify/ENA primary metagenome ERZ507916 (study PRJEB26167, sample SAMN06115521) | human gut metagenome | host: Homo sapiens | place: China:Chongqing | collected 2015-09-02...
CATCTAATACTAAAAATGCATACGCTTTAGGTCATCGCATTCAGCTTCTTTATTCGAACTAAACTCGAACTAATTTATTTGCTCAGACACTCTTCGAAAGCTCGTTTTTCACTCTGAGTAAAATGCCCTTCCCAGTCAGTCCACGAACAGGAAGGCAACTCACAACGAGCGGAGTCGAAGCCCTCTGCCGTCGGTCGTTCAAAATGCACGATAACCTTTTCGGTATCGCCATCGATAATCAAGTCAGAGTGAATGACCTCGGTACCATCTTCGAATGTCATATACGGGTACATCACGTAAACCACCTCGCAATCATAAATCCAGTTTAGCATCAAGCTATTACACCAAAGACAGCGAGCCCCCTTGATGAGTTGATGGTATCTGTTAAATGTCACGTACGATTCACATCTGGTGGGTACCCTGATGGCTACACAAAACGAAGCAGATTTACACCGGGAGGACCCCGTATGACGACTGAATACACCGACGCGCCGCGCACGCGCGTCATGACACCGGCATCGCTCAACAACGGCGCGCACGAGAACCATTCCATCGGACAAACCATGGCCATCGCGCCCAAAAAGGGCCTGTTCGACGACATCTCTATTCCCCAGATCATCGCCGGCGCCGCAGCTGCCGCCACGAGCGTCGCGCTTGCCTCCAAGATTGGTATCGCTGGTTCAGTAATTGGTGCCGCCGTGAGCTCGGTCATCACCGTTGTGTCCTCGCAGGTCTACCGCCACTTTATCTCTGCCAGCGCCGAAGCCCTCAAAGGTACGCACGCCGCCGTCGACTACCCCGCCGGCGCCTATGAGCCCGTTGAGCTTAATGCCGAGGAGCACCTAGGCGGCGCCGCGACTACACAGGAAATGCGCCAGGTCGCGGGACGCGCGACCACGGCGCGCGTCGCCCCCAACAGTCTGCGCGCCAAGGCGGCAGCAGAGCGCAGCCAGACGCAAAAGAAGGTCATTATCTTCTCGATCGCCATCGCCATCGTCGCAGTTATCGCCTGCGCCGGCGCCATCCTCATCACCACCGCCGGTGAGGGTCTGGGCGAGCGTCCCGAGCCAATCCTGTCGTCGCGCACGACCGAGAGCGATGCAAATGGCAACACCCAGTCGCAGGATCAGCAGGCACAGACGGACGACACGCAAGACAGTTCTGCCTCTGCCAATTCGTCCTCGAACACCCAAAACCAATCGCAGGGCACCGATTCCTCTACGGCCAACAGCGGTACGCAATCCGGCACGACCGACTCAAGCCAAACGACTGACGGCTCTCAACCGAGCACGGGCGACCAGACGAGCGACACCACGTCGGGAACGGGCACAGCAAACAGCAGCAACAGCAATTCGAGTGGCACCACATCGGGCACGACATCTGACAGTTCAAGCCAAGGCACGACATCGGGCAACTAAGCACGTTTGCTTCTCATAGAGAACCGATCTGTATAACGGGCGCGAACCGGCAACGGTCGCGCCCGTTTGCCTTGGGCGCCGAGGTAGCACGCCCCGTGCGATGGTAAGATGCTTTGGTGTGTAAAGAGGAGATTTGCCATGAGCAAGACAATAGTTAAGCCCACGCTATCGCTGGGCAACCACATCTATCTGTATCGCCTGCTGCGCGATGCGATTGGATGCGGCAAGCAAACGTTTATGACGCAGGTCGAGGAGGCGCTCGCCACCGGCGACATGGCCGCTTATGACCTGGGCTTCGAGTCCACGCGCGAGTTGCTCGAGGAACTCGACGACTGCATTAAGCTGACCGTCTTTAAGGGCGGCCGCCTTTATGCCACCGTCATCGCCAACGAGGCCTGGGATACCGCCCTTGCCAAAGGCGAGGACAAGCCCAAGGCAGCCAAGGGCGCCAAGCAGTCCTACAAAAAGAAAAAGCGCGGCGAGAAGGACCTCAAGGCCGTACGTCCCAAGCACGTTAAGCATCCCGAGCCCGTGGCCGAAGTCGCTCCGGAACCCGAGCCCGAGACAGAGATCGAAGTCGCTATTGAGGTAACAGCAGAAGCCGAAACCGAAATCGCCGCCACGACCGATCCCGAAGTCATATCCGAGCAGGAAGCAACTGTGGAGCTCAACGAAGCGCCCAAGTCGACAACCGAAGAAGCCGCTGACCAACCCGAGACGCCTGCGTTCCAAAACAGCGATGTCTTTGGCAACGAGGCCGAGGACGATCAGTCCGACGAGCCCGCCGATCAAGGCGCCACCGAATCGGCACCGGAGCCCGAGACGCCGCTGCCCGCCATCTCGCTCACGGTCGTCTATGACCCCGAGAACGCCAACGCCGGCATCACCACCATGGCCTCCACACCGATCGAGGCAAAGCCGTCTGTCGAGGCAGAGGACGCCCCGCAAGCCGACGCCGAAACCGAGACTGAAGACACATCTGTCTCCGTGGAACCGACAGATTCCGCAGTTAAGCCAGAACCGGCGCCCGAGTCTGCACCCGTCATCGAGTCCGCATCCGCACCTGTCTATGACCAAATTCCCGCACCGGTACCGGCTTCGGTACCCGCAGCAGCACCGGCCCCCGCACCCACAGCACCGACCATCCCCGAGGACTTCCCCGTCGATTTCGCAACCGAGGTCTTCTGCCCCGGCCCGTTGCTACACCAGCTGTCGACCTATCTCCCCTACGGCGCCGACACGCTCGGCATCGTCGGCGAGTACTACTGGATCGCCCGCGAACGCGGCACCATCGAGGCCGCGCGAAACCGCGCAATCTTCCCCCTGCGCTACACGCAGGCCGGCGAGCGCCACGCAGTCACCGTGCGCATCCGCCGCAACACCACCGGAGGCCTCGGAGCCACCTGGACCGTCGACAAGGTTGAAGAATCCAACGAATAGCAAAACGCGGCGAACGTCACAAAAACGTTCGCCGCGTTTTTTTATTTTCCCAGGTTGAGCATAAGTTCGTGTGACAAAGGGGCTGTCCCTTTGCCACATCAAACTAGTCCCTGGTAAGTTTCCTGTGGATACGATGCGGCTGGGCTGCGTCCTCGCCCAGGCGCTCGATGCGGTTGGCCTGATAGGCCTCGAAGTTGCCCTCGAACCAATACCAGTTGCCCGGATTCTCGTCGGTGCCCTCCCACGCCAGAATGTGCGTGGCGACGCGGTCCAGGAACATACGGTCGTGGCTAATAACCACCGAGCAGCCCGGGAACTCGAGCAGCGCCGCCTCGAGTGAGGACAGCGTCTCGACGTCGAGATCGTTCGTCGGCGAGCCCAGGAGCAGAAGCTTGCCGCCCTGCTTGAGCGTGAGCGCCAGGTTCAGACGGTTGCGCTCGCCACCGGAGAGTACGCCAGCGCGCTTCTGCTGGTCCTGGCCCTTAAAGCCAAAGCTCGCCACATAAGCACGGCTCGGAACCTCGGTCTCGCCGACCATCATGTGGTCCAGGCCGTCCGAGACGACCTCCCACAGGTTCTTATCGGGGTCGATGCCAGAACGGTTCTGATCGACATAGGAGATCTTGACGGTCTCGCCCACCTCGAGCTCGCCCGAAGTCAGCGGCTCCAGGCCCACGATGGTCTTGAACAGCGTGGTCTTACCGACACCGTTGGGGCCGATGACGCCCACGATGCCGTTGCGCGGCAGGGTGAACGAAAGGTCGTCGATGAGCACGCGACCGTCGAATTCCTTGTGCAGGTGATGGGCCTCGAGCACCTTGTTACCCAAACGCGGTCCAACGGGAATGCGGATATCGGTCCAGTCGAGCTTCTGGCTTGCGCGGGCCTCGGCCTCCATCTCCTCGTAGCGAGCCAGACGAGCCTTGTTCTTGGCCTGGCGAGCCTTGGGCGAGCTGCGTACCCACTCGAGCTCGGCCTCCATGCGCTTGGCGAGCTTGGCGTCGCGGTTGCCCTGCGCCTCGATACGGGCGGCCTTGGTCTCCAGATACGTGGAGTAGTTGCCCTTGTAGGGATAAAGGTGACCGCGGTCGACCTCGCAGATCCACTCGGCAACGTTATCCAGGAAGTAGCGATCGTGCGTGACGGCAAGCACCGCGCCCTGGTAGTTGTGAAGGAAGTGCTCGAGCCACAGGATCGACTCAGCGTCTAGGTGGTTTGTGGGCTCGTCAAGCAGCAGCAGGTCGGGAGCCTCGAGCAGCAGCTTGCACAGGGCCACGCGACGGCGCTCGCCGCCGGAAAGCACGTTGACCGGCATGTCGGAATCGGGCAGCTGCAGGGCGTCCATGGCCTGGCCGAGCTTGGAATCGATATCCCAGCCGTCGGCGGCATCGATCTCGTCCTGGAGCTTGCCCATCTCGGCCATAAGGGCGTCCATGTCGCAATCCGGGTCGCACATCTCCTCGCCGATCTTATTGAAGCGATCGACCTTGGCGATCATATCGCCAAACGCCATGCGCACGTTCTCGATGACAGTCTTGTCGTCGTCGAGCGGCGGCTCCTGCTGCAGGATACCCACGGTGTAGCCGGGGGTGAGCCTGGCATCGCCGTTGGAGACCTCCTCAATGCCGGCCATGATCTTGAGCAGGGTCGACTTGCCCATGCCGTTGGGACCCACGACGCCGATCTTGGCACCGGGGTAGAAGCTCAGGGTCACGTCGTCAAGGATTACCTTGTCGCCATGGGCCTTGCGAGCCTGATACATCTGGTAGATAAACTCCGCCATATGTCTGTCCTATCCTTTCTACCTGCTGTTTCCCTATTCTTGATTCGCTTTAGTGGAAACGAAATGAGAAAACCAGCTCTGAAACTTAACGAAAAAGGGGCATGGTTGCCCACACCCCCTAATACTACCTGGGAAAAGTCCCCCGGAACATACTATGAACTGCGTACGCTAGTTTTCCGCAACCTTAGCGAACGGCTCGCTGCGATTTACGCCACAGCAGATACGAATAGGCGTAGGCAGCTCCGGCCGAACCAAACGCCAGAGCCGCAATCACCGCGGCGACGACTTCACTCGAAAGCACGCTGCCCGCCACGCCCATCACAATCAGGCCAACACCCAGCACCATAAAGCAGGCACCGCCAAAGCGCTGCGTACGGCGCCAGTTCTCGGGATCGATACCGAGCGTATAGTTCTGCTTCACACGCGGCAAGTAGTTGCCTACGCCGATGAACAGCAAACCGACAGCACCGGAAATCAGCACGTTGACCGAACCGACCGCCGGCACCACGCCCCAGACCGTAAGCTCTCCCAGCCAGCTTATGGCGCACATGAACAAGGTGAAGGCAATTACGAAGCCCTGATAGAACTTACCCGAGGTTCGATATGCCTCACCTTTGGGATCGATGCGCGGCACCACGCAGAACATTGCGAGAAGCGCCAGAGGCAGCACGCCGAGCGCGGAGGCCATCCAGCTAGGACCCCAACCGTCGACAGCGCCGTTCGCGCCCCAGTGCGTGGGAATCTGCGCAGGCAAGCTCGGCATCACCATGAGGTGCGCTACGACATTGGCGACGCACAGAGCGACCAGCGCAATCCACACGCGCGACGATACCCCTGTGGGGTGAATGCCCTTGTTTTCGTTATTCATCCTTATCACCTTCATTGTTTGTAAAACCCATAAACCAGCCAATTAAATCCTGCATGACGGTGGTGTTTAAGCTGTATACGATGTTTTGGCCATGGCGCTCGTCGGTCACCAGCCCGGCGTTTTTAAGCGTCGCCAAGTGATGGCTCAGCGACGGCTTACTGATATCGAAATGCTTGGCAAGCTCCCCCGCCGTGCAATTGCCCTCGCGCAGCAGTTCCAAAATGCGCCGCCGCGTAGGATCGGCCAGCGCCTTAAAACCCTCTCCCGGCATAAGACCTCCTCTCAGCACCCCTCATGACGCGCACACTATACTCGATATTTAGATGTTTGTCTAACTATCTAATCGAAATGCTTCAAACCACATCAAAGTAAGCGCCATCGCAACCTATGGGCGATTACCTATAATGGCGATAGCTAAAACACGATTCGCTTCCCCATCGGAGGATGTCTATGACCGAAACCACAGCCGCAACTCCCAACGAGACGCGCGATGCCAAGCTCGAGATCATCATGGGCCGCGAGGCACTCGACAAGCTCGCCGATGCCACGGTGCTGGTACTCGGCTGCGGAGGTGTGGGCTCCAACTGCTGCGAGGCACTCGCCCGCGGCGGCATTGGTCATTTTGTAATTCTGGACAAGGACATCATCGCGCCCAGCAATATCAATCGCCAGGCCATCGCCTTTCACAGCACCATCGGCAAGCGCAAGGTCGATGTTATGGAAGCCATGATCCACGATATCAATCCTGCCGCCACCGTTATCAAACGTACCGAATACCTGCTGAGCGACAACATCGATGATTTCTTCGCGAGCGTTTTGGAGCAGACGGGCGGCAAGCTCGACTACGTCGTCGACGCCATCGACACCATCTCGGCCAAGCTCACCATTGCCAAATATGCTCAGGACCACGGCATTCGTTTGGTTAGTTCCATGGGCGGGGCCAACAAGCTCCATCCCGAGTGCCTGCGCTTTGCCAACATCTTCGATACGGTACGTGACCCCATGAGCCGCATTATGCGCAAAGAATGTAAGAAGCGCGGAATCAAGAGCCTACATGTACTGTTTAGCTGCGAGGAATCGGTTAAGACACAGCCCCGCGACCCTTCCAACATCCACGAGCGCACCGAGCTGGGAACTGCCAGTTTTATGCCGCCCATCATGGGTCAGATGATTGCCGGCGAGGTTATCCGCCAGATCAGTGGGCGCGGCACCGAACGCGTACGCTCCGATGGCCAGCGCCTAGACTAGCGGAGCGCGCCGAGATGGAGCCCCGGTTATTTGATGCACACTGCCATCTTGATTTAATGGCTCACCCGGACGCCGTTGCCGATGAGGCAACGGCGCTGGGCCTGATTCTATTTGACTGCGGCGTCGATCCGCACGACTTTGCACGCGCCAAGAAGCGCGCCTGCGGCCGTTCAAATATCTTTGCCGGCATCGGCCTCCATCCCTGGTGGTTCGCCGACGGACGATGTGGCAACGCTGAAATCAATCTGCTTTGCGAAGTCGCTGCACAAGAACGCTTGATCGGCGAGGTCGGGCTCGACTTTTCCGCTCGTTTTGCCGGAAGCGAGCCGCTACAAGTACAGGCATTTGACCGGCTCTGCGATACACTCGTGCAGCACCCTCTTGCCGGGCGCGTGGTATCAATTCACGTCGTTCGTTCGACAGGAACCGTGCTGGACGTCCTCGGGTCACATGAATTGCTCGCCCCAAGCCCCGACTCCCCCGCCATCATCTTCCACTGGTTTAGCGGTACCTCGAACGAGTTCGTCCGCGCGCGAAACGCAAGCTGCTATTTTTCCGTGAACGAGCGTATGCTCGCCACCAAGCGCGGCCGCGAATATGCCCGACAGATTCCACTCGACCGCCTGCTACTCGAAACCGACGCTCCAGCCGAAGCGCAAGCAGATATAAACGCACGGCAGCTCATCACATCGCTAAAAAGCGTCTCCCGGCACATCGCCGAACTTAAAAACTGCGCCGCGGAGGGCGTCGAATCGATCGTTTTGGCAAATTCGCGCTCCATATTTGACTTCCAATGACCCCGGTGGGCAAAAAACATCAAATATGAGTACTGTTGCAATGCTAGTAGCATTATTTTGCGGTAAAAGAACGCCCTGATAATGTACAGCCGTTCATTATCAGGGCGTTTTAACATGTCGAAAGCCGTCTAATCCAGGCTTTTATCGATCCCAGACACTCAGCTAGGGCCTCAAAAGCATAATTTCACTGTTACCAAAATAGTGACAGTACTCATATTTGGCTTTTTTGCCCACAGGGTCCCGGGAAGACAACAATTCGACTTCCCGGGACCGCTCAACTATTCAAAATCGGCGCTCCGTGGCCCCCAGAAGTCCTCCATACCACATGCGACCAAGACGAACGCGGTGGCAAAGTCCTACGCGAGTTCCAGCAGGTCCGGCAGCTGATCGATAATCTTATCCGCGGCATCCTGGCTAAAGCCGAAGCGCTCCTCGCGCTTGGCAATGACTGTCAGGCCGGCTCGCTTGCCGGCAGTGATGCCAGGCACCGAATCCTCAACGCAGCAGCAGCGATTCGCGGGCAGCCCCAGCAGGTCCAGCGCATGCAGGTAGATGTCGGGCTCGGGCTTGCTCTCCTTAAACTGCTCGCCGCTCACCACATACTCAAAGGCATCCGACAGTCTGCACGCATTGAGCACTTCCTCGATGCTATCCATGGGAGACGAGCTGGCAAGCGCCACGCGAACGCCACGGCGCGGCAGCTCTCGAATCGTATCCACGGCGCCTGGGTTAATCAAAGCCTGATAGTCGCGCGGACGCTTATGCGCCCACTCGTCCCAACGGGCCAACGCTTCCTCGCCAGTGAAATGTCCCTTACCGGCACGCTCAAACCAATCGATCAGCATATGCAGGAAGAACTGATGCGAGGTACCAACCTGCCCATTCAACTCCTCTTGAGTCAGGTTAAGCCCAAGCTCATTGGCAAACGCGGCAGTCTCGCCCAGATAGTAATACTCGGTATCGACAATGACGCCGTCCATGTCAAAGATAACGGCGTCGAACGGAAATGCGGACACGGCACCCTCCCTAACAAAAAGGCGCCCGCAAGCGGACGCCCGAACCATGCACTATCGGCGATTCTAACCCAGCAGCTGGTCAAGTGCCACCGCAATGCCATCTTCGTTGTTGTTGGCGGTCACCATCTGCGCCACAGCCTTGACCTCGTCGACGGCGTTACCCATGGCAACACCGGTACCCGCCCACTCAATCATGGACTTGTCATTCTGGCCGTCGCCAAACGAAACGACCTCGCTGGCATCGATGCCGAGCTTGGGCAGGGCACCCTCGAGCGCGTGGGCCTTGTCGATACCGGGCGCCGTGTACTCAAAGTACCAGTCGGCCGTAAACATGCCCGAAAGCGTCTGCTTAAAGGGCGCATACATCTCCTCGTAATGCGCCTGCAGGTAGGCTGGATCGCCCGCCGTCAGCAGCTTATCCACGGGACAAGTGTCCACGACCTCATGCAAGCTCTCGACCTCACGGATCTTAAGGTCGCACGCATCGCGCTCGTATTTGACGATGTTTTTCTGCGAGCCGTCAGGCAGCGTGATCATGCAATGGTACGAGTCCTCGACGTGCAAATCGCGACCGAGCGAAATCATAGGAATCACGTCGAAATTGCGCAGATGATCAATCAGACGGTGCAGTTCGTCAGCCGGCATGGCCTGATCAAAAAGGACCTCATCGGTCTGAGCGTCGACCACGTGCGCGCCATTAAAGGCAACTAGCAGACCATCATGGTTTTGAAGGTCGAGCTCCTGCGCCAAGGCGTGCAGCCCCCATGCGGGACGGCCCGAAGCCAAGATGAGCTTAATGCCCGACTCCTGCGCCGCGAGCAGCTTCTCGCGCGTACGCGGGCTGATGACCTTTTGGTCGTTGGTGAGTGTACCGTCGATATCCATTGCGATGGCTTTGATTGCCATATATGCCTCCCCATCATTGAACAACCTTGTCTGAGCCATCATACAGAACACCCACGGCGGCTCTGTCTGCAACGGGTAAAAAGTCATATTGTCCCGAACATGAACGGCGCGCCTTCGACGATTGCGATGCCCGTCGAGGCGCCTCCCGATACATTCCATCCTATCCAAATAGCAAGGGCCCGTATCCCAACGGATACGGGCCCCTTTCAGCCATAAGCCAGCTCGGCCGTAAAAACTACTTGCGGTGAGCGCGGTAGAACTCGATGAGCGCCTGGGTCGAAGCGTCCTGCTCGGCCTTGGCAGCGTCGTCGTGGAAGGCCGGGGTGATCTGCTTGGCAAGCTGCTTGCCCAGCTCAACGCCCCACTGGTCGTAGGAGTCGATGCCCCAGACCGTGCCCTCGACAAACGTGATGTGCTCGTACAGGGCGATGAGCTCGCCGAGCGCAAACGGGGTCAGCGTGTCACCGAAGATCGAGGTCGTCGGACGGTTGCCCTCAAAGCAGCGGGCCGGGACGATCTGCTCGGGCGTGCCCTCGGCGCGCACCTCATCGGCCGTCTTACCAAAGGCGAGCGCCTTGGTCTGGGCCAGGAAGTTGCCCAGGAACAGCTCGTGCACGTCCTGACCGCTGTCGGTCGCAGGGTTGGCGGTATTGGCGAAGGCAATGAAATCGGCCGGAACCACCACGGTGCCCTGGTGCAGCAGCTGGTAGAAGGCGTGCTGACCGTTGGTGCCGGGCTCGCCCCAGAAGATCTCACCGGTATCGGAGGTCACAGCGCTGCCGTCCCAGCGGACGTGCTTGCCGTTGGACTCCATGGTGAGCTGCTGCAGGTAGGCCGGGAAACGGTGCAGGTACTGGCAGTACGGCAGCACGGCGTGGCTCTTGGAACCGAAGAAGTTGACGTACCAGACGTTGAGCAGGCCCATCAGCGCGACGGCGTTGTTCTCGAGCGGCGTGTTGCAGAAGTACTCGTCGATGGCGTGGAAGCCCTCGAGGAACTGCTGGAAGCGCTCGGGGCCGAGCACGACGATCAGCGACAGGCCCACGGCGGAGTCGACAGAGTAGCGGCCACCGACCCAGTTCCAGAAACCAAAAGCGTTAGCGGGGTCGATGCCGAAGGCCTCGACCTTCTCGAGTGCGGTGGAAACGGCGACAAAGTGCTTGGCCACGGCCTCGGCGTTCTGCTCATCGGAGCCGTCGATGGCGCCCTGAGCCTTGAGCTGCTCGAGCATCCAGGTCTTGACCTCGCGGGCGTTGGTGAGGGTCTCGAGCGTGGTGAAGGTCTTAGAGACGATGATCACGAGCGTGGTCTCGGGATCCAGACCCTTGAGCTTCTCGGCCTGGTCGTTGGGATCGATGTTGGAGATATAGCGGCAATCGATACCGGCGTCGGCATAGGGACGCAAGGCCTCGTAGGCCATGACCGGGCCCAGATCGGAGCCGCCGATGCCGATGGACACCAGGTGCTCAATCTTCTTGCCGGTAACACCCTTCCACTCACCGGAGCGCACGCGCTCGGCGAAGGCATACATGCGGTCGAGAACCTCGTGCACGTCGGCGACGACGTCCTGGCCGTCGACGATGAGCTGGCCCTTCTCGCTTGCCGGGCGGCGCAGCGCGGTGTGCAGGACGGCGCGGTCCTCGGTGGTGTTGATGTGCTCGCCGGAGAACATGGCGTCGCGGCGCTCCTCGAGCTTCACCTCGCGGGCAAGATCGCACAGCAGCTTGACGGTCTCATCAGTCACCAGGTTCTTGGACAGGTCGAAGTGCAGGTCACCGGCGTCAAAGCTCAGCTTGTTCACGCGCTCGGCATCGGCGGCGAACCAGGCCTTGAGGTCGATACCCTCGGCCTCGAGCTTCTCCTGATGGGCCTCGAGCGCCTTCCAAGCGGCAGTCGACGTAGCATCGATAGGTGCGGCAACAGTTGCCATAGAGTCCTCCTCAGCATACGGGCGCACGCCTCCATGCGCCCGGACATTCAGATGCCACTATTCTAGCGCAGGTCAAGACTATAATCAGCGAGCGTTGCCAATCGGCCCCCAAACGGCAACCGACCAAAAAGGGACAGGTTTAATTTGGCAGGTCAAACGCTTTACCAATCAAAAATAACCTATCCCTTTATGCCAAATATTAGGCCGCAGCGCAGACGTTACCGAGCAACTCACGCAGAGGAAACCCGATGCCCTCCAGCAGTTCGGGCGCGATGATGGCAAAAACGGGAACCTCGCCGGCCCCCACGACGGCAGGCACTTTGCCCTCCGAGACGATACATCCATAAGGGGCAAAACCGTCTTCGCCGGCATCGAGTACGGCCATGCGACGAGCGAGTTCGCGCGCAAAGCCCGCCGTATCGGCATCGCCGATCGCCAGGACAAAGTCCACGCCCTCATCGGTCGCCAGGGCCACGGCCTCGTCGATCAGCTCGTCTCCCCCGTCGCCTTCAACCGAGCCGCAGCGAAAAAGCACGCGTTCGAGCAGAGCTCGATCAAGCGAGCCGAGTGCTGCCGAGACGAGCTCATCGCGCGTATGCTTGTCACCGCCCAGTACAACCAGCGCCTTGGTGCCACCGTAGTGAGCGACCAATCGCCCGCACCAGCGAGCCACATCTCCATCCGCAACAAGGCGCGTCGGCATACCAAACCCATAATTGACCATCTTTCCCACAACCCTTCCGTGCGTATAGGCGGTATCGTTCAATAGGCTCATGCTACGAAGCGAGCTTTTCCGAGCTGTTTCGCGCTCTTTAGGGCTGCGTTAAAAACCCGATGCAACCGCACGACCATACCTGCCAAATAGGGACAGGTTTTGACGGTGTCCGGTCGAGCAGGTATTATCGAACAGGTATTCGATAAGAACATGTGTTTGATGGGAGGCACGGATGGCGCACGAGCAGCACACCTACATCTGCATCGACCTCAAGACGTTTTACGCCAGTGTCGAGTGCGTCGACCGCGGACTCGACCCACTCACTACATGCCTGGTCGTTGCCGACGAATCGCGCGGGCGCACGACCATCTGCCTCGCCATCACACAGGCTATGAAGGACCTCGGGATACACAACCGCTGCCGTCTGTTCGAGATTCCCGACGGCATCGACTGCATCAAGGCCGTACCGCGCATGCAGCACTACATGGAGGTGTCGGCGCAAATCTACGGCATCTATCTGGAATACGTGAGTCCGCAAGACATTCACGTCTACTCCATCGACGAATGCTTTATCGACGTGACGCCCTATCTGGACCTCTATCACACCGATGCGGAAAGGTTCGCCTGCACGCTGCGCGACGAGGTCTTGGCGCGCACCGGCATCACGGCGACGGTCGGCATCGGCCCCAACCTATTCCAGGCCAAGGTAGCGCTCGACATTACCGCCAAGCACGTACCCAGCCGCATCGGCATACTCGACGACGGGACCTTTCGCAAGGAGATCTGGCCCCATCGCCCCATCACCGACATCTGGGGTATCGGCCCCGGCGTGGCGGCCCGTCTCGAGAAATACGGCGTCTACGACCTGATGGGCGTCGCCGCACTCGACGAGAACCTGCTCTACGACGAACTCGGCGTCAACGCCGAATATCTCATCGACCACGCCTTCGGGCGCGAGCCGACAACCATCGCCGATATCCAAGCCTATCGCCCGCAAGCGACCTCGACCACCACAGGACAGGTGCTCTCGAAGGGCTATGCCTACGAGCAGGCCTACACCGTCTTGCGCGAAATGGTCGACAACGCCGTGTTGGATCTAGTCGATAAGCACGTGGTCTGCGACAGCATCTCGCTCTTTGTGGGCTACGCGAGCGAGCGCGCCGACATACGCCGGCTCAACGCCAGCGGCACGGCGCAGTATATAGACGGCTGCGGACACTTGCGCTCGAGTACCTCGGGCATCGAGCCCGCAGCGACCGACGGCCCCGAGCTCGCGCCCCGTGCTCCCAAGCCCGTCCAGCGCGATGACGAAAGGCGTCGCCTGGTGCGCGAAGCGCAGGCAATCGATGGCATCTTTGTGGGAGAGCATGGCGGCAAACCGCGTGGTGGCTATGCCGCACTCTTTGCGCACTCCAACGCCTCGCGAAAGCTGCCCGAGCGCACTAATTCGTTTAAGAAAATCATGGGGTATTTCGATGACCTTTGGGCACAAACGGTCGATCCCAAACGACCGGTCAAGCGCATCAACCTGGGATTTGGCAATCTTGTGCCCGAGGAATTTGCCACCATCGATCTGTTCAGCGATATCGAGGCCGATGAGCGCGAGCGCGACCTGGCGCGCGCCGTCCTGGCCGTGAAAGGCAAGTACGGCAAGAACGCGCTCGTCAAGGGATTAAGCTTTACCGCCGGCGCCACCGCGCGCGAACGCAACGGCCAAGTTGGAGGACATCGTGCCTAAACCCAAGCAGCAGCCCGTGCGCCCGCCGACCGCCTTCGAGCGCCTGGCGGACCCCGAGGGCAGACGTCGCGCCGCCGACCCCAACCTCACTGCCAACGGTGCCGTGCGCGCCAACCGCGCCGCACAGTTTATGCCCTTTGCCGCCCTCACGGGATACTACGAACTCGTGCGCAAGCAGGAAATCACCGTCGAGTCAAAACGTGAGCTCACGGAAGAAAAAGCCCTCGTACTTTCTAAAAAGCTCGAGGGTCTCAAACGTGGCGACTTGGTTCGTGTCACCTATTACGATACATACGGCTATCGCAGCCGCACCGGCATCCTCGACGAGGCGCTCCCCGCCTTCAAGCTCCTCAAGCTCCGAGACATCGCCATCGACTTCGACGACATCCAAGACATCGAACTGCGCGGACGAGCCTAGCCAAGGAAGCGCATCCAGGGCGGCGCTTACAGCGTCATGACGTAGTAGCCCGCGTCTTTCACGGCCGTCTCGAGGACACCACGATCAACCGGCTGCTTAGAGCGCACGCGTGCCGTGTGGTCCGCATACGTCACCGTTGCCCACACGCCATCCAGCGCATTGAGGGCATTGGCTACGTTCTGAGCGCAGCCGTCACAGTTCATGCCGCCGATGAGCAGCTCATCGCTATAGGGATAGTGTGACGCATCGGTATCCACCACAACAACCTTTTTGGCCTTCTTGCCGCTCGTACCATCGCTGCAGCAACTCTTCCCGTGTGTCGAAGCGGCAATGCGACGCAGTCCAAAAAACATGCCGACGGCAATGACGGCCAGCACGATGAGATTCGCAGGGTTGAGCAAGTCACTCATGCGCTCCCCTTTCAAGTAGCACTATCTAGATACCCCCATGGGGTGCCCCCATCTTAACCCAAAATCATGTCTGTTCGGTCAATTAGTTTCCCTCTTCAAACTTTTTTGTTGACCATGGCTTACTTTCGTGTATAAGTTTTCCTAGGCTAACAGTTTAGATCCGTAAGGAGCGCCGTGACTCGAACCATAGACATCCCAACGTTTCAGGCGGCAGTCGTGCGCAACTGCTCTCCCACGCTCGCGGGCATCAAGCCGGCATCGCTCTTTACCTATCCAGGCACCTACGCCCACGGGGACGGCTCGACCACAACCGAAACCATTGCAGAACGCCGAGCACGCCTGCTCAACGTTATCGCCCAGTGCAATCGCGAGCTTGACCCGCTCGGCATCCACCTGAGTGTTTTGGTCTGGCGGCCCTGCGGAGCGCTCGTGTACGCGTACCGAGCCAAAAGCCTCACCACCTATTTCGCAGACCCTCGCGTCCAAACGGCGCTCACCTCGGAAGGCTACGACACGAGAGACCTTTCGGCATGCCTTGTGCATTTGGCATCACGCATCACGCTCGCGAGCAATAACGTCGCGGAATGCGCCTGCAGCCAGACTCGATGCGCACTACCCCAGCAAGCTAGCTGCAGCAAAGACTGCACCTGCGAGTTTCCGCACGAAATAGGCTACTTCCTTGGATATCCCTACGACGACGTGCACGAATTTATCGTCCAGCGCGGCGAGAACTACAAGGTCTTTGGGGCCTGGAAGGTCTACGCAAATGTCGAGCAGGCGCTTGCGACGTTTGATGCCTACCGTGCCTGCACCCAATACTTCACTTTTATCTATCAGCAGGGCTGCAGCCTGGCGCAACTTGCCCAGGCAACCCGATAGAACGTACAAGCCGCGGCAAGCGCCGCACGACCGAAAGGACAAAACATGAGCAAGATCGCCGTCGTCTACTGGAGCGGCACGGGCAATACCGAGGCCATGGCAAACCTCGTCGCCGAAAGCGCCACGTCCGCGGGGGCCGAGACTGAGGTCATCCCCTGCGCCGACTTCTCTGCCGACAAGGCCGCCGAATATGATGCCTTCGCCTTCGGCTGCCCCGCCATGGGCTCCGAGGAGCTTGAGTATGACGAGTTTCAGCCTATGTGGGACGAGGTCAAGGAGACCCTCGGCGACAAGAAGGTCGTCCTCTTTGGCTCCTATTCGTGGGCCGAGGGCGAGTGGATGGACAACTGGAAGGCCGACGCCGACGAGGCCGGAGTCAACGTCGTGGACTCCGTCATTTGCTACGATGCGCCCGACGATGAGGGCGAGGCGGCCTGCCGTGCCCTTGGCGCCGAGCTGGCCTAGCAGCACCACCGAGCCCGACAGAAGGGGCTCACGCTACATTATCGACATCCCAACAAAAAACGGGACTGGATTCATGTCCAGCCCCGTTTTCTGTAATGCCAGCCGCATGAACCAGCTACGAGATATTGCCCAAGAACGCCTTGGTGCGCTCGCTCTTGGGGTGGTCGAAGACCTCGCTCGGCGTACCCTCTTCCACAATGACGCCGCCGTCCATAAAGACGACGCGGTCGGCGACATCGCGGGCAAAGCCCATCTCGTGGGTCACCACGATCATGGTCATACCGTCACGTGCCAGGTCGCGCATGACGCCCAGGACGTCGCGGACAAGCTCGGGGTCAAGCGCCGACGTGGCCTCGTCAAAGAGCATCACGTGTGGATTCATCGACAGGGCGCGGGCGATGGCCACGCGCTGCTGCTGACCGCCCGAAAGCTGACTCGGCATAAAATCGATGCGCTCGGCCAGACCGACCTTGGTGAGCTCCTCGACGGCGATCTTCTCGGCCTCTTCCTTGCTGCGCTTGAGCACCTTTTGCTGCGCAAGCATGACGTTCTTTTTGACCGACAGGTGCGGGAACAGGTTGAACTGCTGAAAGACCATGCCCAGGTGCGTGCGCACCTTGTTAAGATCGACGCCCTTGGCGCACACGTCCACACCCTCAACGACAATCGAGCCACTCGTGGGATGCTCAAGACGGTTGATGCAGCGAAGCATCGTCGACTTACCCGAGCCCGAGGGACCCAGAACTACGACGACCTCGCCCTTGTGCACATCCAGATCGATATCGCGCAGGACCACGTTATCGCCAAAGGCCTTCTGGAGGTTCTTGATGCTGACGACGACCTCGTTCGAGTTATTGGTTTCGCTCATGATAGGACCTCCTTACAGACCGGCGATGTGATCGGCGGGCGTCGCGACGACCTGTCCGGCGCTCTTGGCGGGACGCTTCTTCTTAGTTTCGGCCGTGCCCAAAAGCCTCGCCTCAAGGCCGCTCACCAAGCGAGCGAGCGGCAGGGTGATGACCAGATAGAACAGGGCGGCAACCACGTACGGTGTAATAGAGCCCGTCGTGGCCACGATGGTGCGGGCGTTCATGACGATCTCGACCACGCCCACGGCCGCGAGCAGCGACGTATCCTTGTAAAGCAGGATGAACTCACTGGTCAACGTTGGCAGAACATTGCGGAACGTCTGCGGAATCATAACGTAGAGCAGTGTCTGGAAGGCGTTCATGCCCAGCGAGCGCGCAGCCTCGTTCTGGCCCTTGGGGATCGACTGAATACCGGCACGGAAGATCTCGCACAGGTAGGCGGACGAGTTCATGGCCATGACGATGACGCCCAGCACATAGTCGTCAACCTTGACGCCGGCCAGCGGCAGGCCAAAGAACGCGATGTAGATCTGCAGGAACGCCGGCGTACCACGAATGATATTCACATAGATACCGGCAAGGCAACGCAGGATGCGCGACTTGGAGATGCGCATGAGCGACAGGGCGAAACCAAAGGGAATTGCCAGCGGAAACGCCACGAGCACGATCGAGAGCGACATGAGGAAGCCTTTGAAGACGATCGGCAGGCTCTGGACCAAAATGACCGGGTTCAGGAACAGGCGCAGGAACATGTTGGAATTCCATGCCTCGACCCACGGCTGCTCCTTAAGGTCGGCCAGGAAGTTATCGAATGCCGTCACGCCCTTGATCTCCACCGACGGAATCTTGGAGATCTTCTTGGTCGAACCATCGGCCAAAGTGTAGGTGCCGCTAAAGGCCTCGTCGCCGCCCTCGACGGGGAAGGTCACGCCGTAGACCTCGACACGGAAATAACCGCCGGCGGGCACCGTCTCACCAAAATCGATCTTGAGCGTCTGACCATCGACCTTGCACGTGGGCTTCATGGGCGTACGGTCCATAAGGTCATCGCCCGAGAGCATCGTCAGACGCGTGTCGTCCGCACCAAAGGTCGTGCCATCGACAAACGTCAGCGAAAGACCGCTCAGCTCCTCATCGGCATCGGCCTGGACCTCCCAGGTGATACGAGTCTCGGTGCCACCGACCACGTCGCTACCCGAACCGGTATTGGGTCGGGCGGTGATCTTTGTGGTCTCAAGTGCCTGAGCAGTCGAGGGCACGCAGGCCCCCGCGCATACCAGGGCGAGCGCCACAGCCAGGGCACAGGCCAGCTTTTGGAGCATCGAGGGCAGTGGATGGCTCTTGCCCATGGCTCCTTGGTTCAATCGAGACAAGGTGGCTCCTAACGTTTAAGTTGCCGACATAACGGGGCGGGATGACGCCCATTCAAGAAACGCAAAGGCCCTCTCCGCCAAAACGGAAAGGGCCCGCGTGCAATCAAGTAGCTATTTTACTTGATGTTGTACTTAGCCATAAGGGTGTCAACGGTACCGTCATCGGTCAGGTCCTTGATGGCCTGGTTGACGTCGTCCTTGAGCTTAGTGTTGCCCTGGTTGATGGCGATGGCGTACTCCTCGCCGGTGCTGATCTGCTTGATGGCCTGGCAGGTGTTGAACTGCTCGGCGGTCAGCTGGCTGGCGACGGAGCGGTTGGTCACCACGGCGTCACCCTTATCGGACTGCAGGGCGCTGAAGCACTCGGTGGCGTCCTTGTAGGGAACAATCTTGGCCTTGGGGAAGTTCTCCTGGGCAAAGGCCTCGGCGGTCGAGCCAGACTGGACGATGATGGTAGCGTCGGCGTTGTTGAGCTTCTCGCTGTAGTTGTCGGCCGTGATGTCGGTGTTATCGACCTTGGTCACGATAGCCTGATCGTCCATGTAGTAGGAATCAGAGAAAGTGACTTCCTTCTCACGCTCGGGCGTGTCGGTGATAGCCGCGATGGAAACGTCATACTTGGCGCCCGAAGCGACGCCCGGAACCAGCGTGTCAAAGTCATTGTTGACATACTCGACATCCAGGCCCAGCTTGTCGCCGATAGCCTTGATGAGCTCAAGGTCAAAGCCCTGGTAGTCGCCGTTGTCGTCCTTGTACTCAAACGGAGCGTACTCGGCAGAGGTGCCGACGGTCAGCGTACCGTCCTTGACGAGCGCGTACTCCTTGGAGCCATCGACCTTCTCGACCTTCGCGTCGTCAGAGCTGCTGGAACCGGCATCGGAACCAGAGGTGGCGTTGGACGAGCCGCAACCCGTCAGTGCAAGAGCGAGTGCCATGGCACCCGTGGCGGCAAATGCGCCAAGCTTCTTAAGCTTCATGATCAGTCTCCTTCCAATGACCCCACGTGATTCAGAGGTCTGCAAAAACTGAGGGCTATTATGCACCCGCTTGTAAGAATCTGCAATTAGAAAACTGATTGAAACAAATCCATAACGTGAATGAAGCATTCCACTTTGTGACAGTTATTACTGCTGCAATGACTTTAATAGTTTGATTTCAGCTGCATAACCTGCAAGTTCGTTCGGTGTCTCCAAAATGAACGGCAGTGCACGCAAACGGCTATTCGATACAATATTCTGCATAACCTGCATACCGGCGCAAAACTCCTCGCTGCCAAGGTATCCCTTGCCGATGCACTCGTGACGATCTTTATGGGCGCCACAGGGATTCTTTGAATCGTTGATGTGTACGGCATGCAGGCGATCGATGCCCACCACGCGGTCGAACTCGTCGAGTACGCCGTCCAGATCATGGATGATGTCGTAGCCGGCATCGCTCACATGACAGGTGTCCAAACAAACGCCCAGCTTATCGGACAGCTCTGGGCACTTGGCGGCAACGCCCTCGATAATGCACGCCAGCTCTTCAAAGCTACGGCCCACCTCGGTGCCCTTGCCCGCCATGGTCTCGAGCAACACCGTCGTCTGCTGTCCCTCAAACATCACCTGGCACAGCGTGTCGACAATCATCTGAATGCCGGCGTCTGCCCCCTGTCCCACATGCGCACCGGGATGGAAGTTGTAGTAATTGCCGGGCAGCGCTTCCAGACGCTGCAAGTCCTCGGCCATTGCCTCCAAGGCAAACTCGCGCGCCCGCTCTTTAGCCGAACAGGGGTTATAGGTATACGGGGCATGAGCCACGAGCGGACCGAAGTCGTTTTGCGCCATAAGCTCGCGCAGAGCCGCCACGTCATCCATATCAAGGTCTTTTGCCTTGCCACCACGCGGGTTGCGCGTGAAGAATGCAAAGGTATTGGCGCCAATGGATAGCGCCGTCTCCCCCATTGCCCGATAGCCCTTCGTCGTCGAAAGATGACACCCGATCGTTAGCATCTCCAACTCCCCCTCATCAGTTGCGGTGAAATACGGTCTATTGGTGCCTTATTTTGGCGCAAACAGACCGTATTCCACCGCAAGATATAAAAGGGGCATCAGGGGCAAGGTCCGCCGAGCCCCCTTGAGCACCAGCACCGCAGCCTAGAGCGTCAAGCGAATCGCATCAATGATCTGCGCACAGCGCTGTGTGGCGGCAAGGGGCATGACGGGACTCTCGAGTTTCCCCACCCGGATGAGCTGGGTCACATGATGAATTTCGCCGTAGAAATCATCGACCTCAAACGGGGCATTTATTTCGAGCATTCGTCCGTCGGAGTACTTCACATGGGCGAGCTCGGGGCGATGGAGGCGCTCGATTTCCAACGAGCCCCGCTCGCAGGCAATCGTTAAACGGCTTTCACATGCTGCTTTGCCGTCGCACACCATATGAATGGGTATACCGCCGACACTCATATGGATCTCATCGGCCCAATCCACGCGGCCACCCGATACGTCACGCCAGCGAACTTCACGAGACGAAACATCGCACGCACCCGCAAGAAGATCCTCAAACCACCCGACCGCGTAGCAGCCCATGTCATATAGACAGCCACCCTGCAACGGATCGAGCAGATAACTCGAAGGCGGCTGACCATAATCGAGTTTTTGCACGCTTTCGATCGAGACGATACGGCCAAGCTCGCCCGACGCAAGCAAACCCTTCACGCGAGTATGCATCGGACAAAACCGATGCTTCATCGCCTCCATAAACAGTACGCCGCGCTCGCGAGAGGTGGAGGCAATCGATAGAGCCTCTTCCTCACTCAAAACGGCCGGTTTTTCGCACAGCACGGCCTTTCCCGCGCGCAGTGCCCGACAGACCCAATGCGCATGCATGCCATGTGGAAGAGCCAAGTAGATTGCGTCGACATCGGGGTCGGCAATCAGCGCATCATAAGCCGCATCGCCGCTATCGTCAGTCGTGGCATAGCTGTGCGCGGTATCAATCGAAAACGCCCTGCAAAACTCCTCAACATGCGAAGGGGTGCGACCGGCGGCAGCCACAAGCCGCGCCCCGTCCACCTCCTTGAGCGACGATGCAAATCGATGCGAAATGTGCCCAGCGCCCAAAACGCCCCAACGAACCTCGCGCAAATCATCACATGAATCCCGATGGCCCACGACAGCCCCCTTCAGTTGCGGTGGATTAGTTCCTGTTTAAGCCCCATTCTGCCGCAAACAGGAACTATTCCACCGCAAGCTATAAAAGGGTCATGAGGAGCGCGTTTTGCCGAAGGCCTTGAGCACCGCCGTCACGGGGCCAGGCTGAAAACGGCGGCGTACGTCGTCCAAGCGCCCGGGAATATCGATGTGTTGCGGGCAGTGACGCGCGCATTTGCCGCATTTAACGCAGTTGCTCACCAACTTGGGCTCGCTCGTCCGCACCGCGCTCGCCGTAAAATACTGCGATAGACCCGTAAACCAGCTGTGCGCATAGCTTGCATTGTAGGCGGCAAAACACCCAGGGATATTGATGCCTTTGGGACACGGCATGCAGTAGCCGCATCCCGTACAAGGCACGCGATTCGATTTTTCAAATTCCGTCAGCACGCGCGCAATGGTATCGAGCTGAGCGCCCGTCATCGAATCCGGCAGGGCTCGGTCGGCCAGCGCCGCGTTCTCATCCACTTGCGCGGTATCGGTCATGCCCGAAAGCAGCATCGTGACCTGAGGATGGTTCCACGCCCACGAAAGCCCCCAGGCGGCAGGAGTGCGCAGGCGCGGGTCATGGGCGCCATCGAGCACGGCGCGGGCCCGCGGCGGCAGCTTGCCCGCCAAACGCCCGCCCAACAGCGGCTCCATCACAAACACCGCGAGCCCGCGCTCGGCGGCTGCCATGAGCCCCGCCGTCCCCGCTTGGTAGCGCTCTCCAGCGTAGTTGTACTGGATCTGGCAAAAATCCCAGTCATACGCGTCAAGCATCGTGAGGAAGTCCGCCGCACTGCCGTGGTACGAAAAACCTATCTGGCGAATACGCCCCGCAGCCTTTTGGTGCGCAATCCAGTCCTCGATGCCCAACGCCACCACGCGCTCCCACTGGGCGGGCGAGGTGATGTTGTGCATAAGGTAATAGTCGATATGGTCGGTCCGCAGGCGACGCAGTTGCTCGTCGAAAAACCGGTCGAAATCCTCCGCGCACTTGCACGAAGCGTGCGGCAACTTAGTCGCCAGCAACACCCGGTCGCGCAGCCCCAAGCGCTCAAGTGAGGCGCCCACGCATGCCTCGTTACCGGGATAGAGATACGCGGTATCCAGATAATTGATCCCCTGCTCCACCGCATGGGAAATGATGGCGTCGGCTGCCTTAGCGTCCGGATGGCCCGGCGCACCGGGAAATCTCATGCAGCCCAGACCCAGAGCAGATATTCGGTTACCACTTTTGGGGTCAACGCGGTATTGCACGGCCCCTCCTTTCGCCATCAGCGCCCCGGCAAGACGAAACACAATGGTCACGCGGCCGAAACATCGTGGAATCGCAATCGAGAACGTATCGTAACGCAGCAGAAATCGAGCTGTCACGGCACCGCTTTAACATCAGCAAAAAGCCCGATGAAAGGAGCAACAAACAAATACGGCCATCCGGTGCACGCAGCATGGTCCGGCGGCATACAATCCATCAGGCGCCCCTTACGCGGGTGCCTTTTATATGGGGAGATGATTCGCATGCAGATCAACAAGGTCGCCTTTATCGGCAAGGGCGGCGTCGGGCTACTCTACGGCAGCATGATTGCCAAGGCCCTCGGCAATGACGCCGTCGAATACGTTATGGATGACGCCCGTTTTGAGCGTCACGCAAACGATGCGCTCACCGTCAACGGCAAGCCCTGTGCGCTCAAGTCCGTCCGCGCCAGCAAGGCAACGCCCGCCGATCTGGTCATCCTGACGGTCAAGACCACCGGTCTCGACCAAGCACTCAAGACTATGGAGCGCGTCGTGGGACCCAATACGCTCATCGCCTCGCTGTGCAACGGCATCACGAGCGAGCAAAAGATTGCCGAGCGCTTTGGCTGGGAGCATACCGTTCTTGGTATTTGCCAGGGCATGGACGCTGTGTTTCTCAACGGAGAGCTCACCTTTACCAACACGGGCGAAATCCGCTTTGGCGCGGCGGCCGGTACGGATCCCGCAGCCATCACCGCAATCGACGAGCTCTACACGCGCTGCGGCATCGCACACACCGTCGAGAGCGACATTGCGCACCGCATGTGGGCCAAACTCATGCTCAACGACGGCATCAACCAGACCTGCATGGCCTACGGCGGCACGTACGGAAGCGCCACGGAGCCGGGCTCCGAGCAGCGTCGCTGCCTTGTTTCCGCCATGCGCGAAACGCTTGCGGTCGCCAACGCCGAGGGCGTTGAGCTGACCGAGGCAGACCTGACGCAGATGGTGCACCTCATCGAAGGAATCGATCCCGCCGGCATGCCCTCGATGGCGCAAGACCGCGTCGCGCGGCGCAAAACCGAGGTCGAGGAGTTCGCCGGCACCATCTGCCGTCTGGCGGCCAAGCACGATATCCAGGCACCGCAGAACGAATGGCTCTATCAGCGCATTCGCGATATCGAGGCAAGCTGGTAGCGCCCGACTCACCACGTCAACAGACTCAACAGCAAAGCCGCCGCAAGGGCACTCCCCTTACGGCGGCTTTCATCTTCATCTATAACCAGTAGTCGATGTCCCGACGGTCAGAGCTGCGACTCCGAGGCCTGGCCCTCATCGTCGCGACAAAGGACTACACCCGCACTTCCCAGCAGCGCGGCCGCAATCAGCGCGCCAACCACGATTGGAGCAGCCCCGCATGACCCCTGCATGCCCGCAATGAGCGCGGCCGTAGGACCAAGGCAACCAAGCACCAATGCGACGGCGGCAACGGCGATATCTCGAGCGTTCACAAGACCACTTCCTCCAAGAGAAAGACCTTATTTCTCATGAACTAGTGTGCCCCGCGCCCATATGCGCGGCGTACTGCCACGGTAAGCGCTCTGTTAACTCAAACACGCACAAAAAACGAACGCCTTTACGTTGCCCAAAGGCTCGGTAAAGACGCCCGCCCGTCATGTCCTATTGGCTTATGGCAGATTACCAGCCAGTGTAGTAGTCGGTGGTTCCGGCAGCGCAGCCGGAGTCATAGACCTTGCACTCGCCCTTAGAGCCCGTAAAAGTCGAGCCCTGGGCCTTATCGCCCGCGGCAACGACGTAGTAGCCATCGGAATCGCGCCAAAAGCCCTCGGAATCCTGCGTCCACTCGCCCGTGCGGTGGTGATACAACACGTTGCTGCTGTAATAAGTCTCGCGGCGGCCGTTATAGTTATTGACGCCGCTCGAGCGCGTCAGACCCGAGCCGTTCGCGTAATACGCAGCAGACGTATAAGACGAGCCGGAGCCGGCGTTGTAATACGAAGCCTGAACGGCCTCGGCGGCCTCGGCTTCGGCTGCGGCAGCCTCGAGCGCCTCGCGCTTGGCATCCTCAAGCGTGGAGCGAAGCTCGTCGAGCTCGGTCGACTTGGCGTCGACTTCCCCCATCGTCAACAGGCTACCCGCACCGTCGATGCAACCCTGCAACACAGCGCGCTCGTCATCGGTAGCATAGTCGCCATACATATTCATAATGATCTGAGCGCGCATCTCCAGGGAATCGCGCTTTGCCCCCATCGAGGCGTTCCACTCCTGCATAGAGCCATAACCGTCGCCGCGGTAGTCGACGGGCTGCACCAGCGTCGCCTCGGACGGCGTTGATCCGACCGTATCGGATAGTGTCGCCGCGTGGGCATCAGTTGCGCCGGCGCCCACCAAAAGTGCCACGGTCAGAGCGGCGGAAAGGGCGGCGGCTTTCGGTTTTCGTGAATCGATCCTCATGTAGCTGGAAACCTCCGTAGTGCGTTTTTGCTGCGTGTGAGCTGCGTGTGATTTAATCGCGCTGCATAGTACCCCGAGCAAATCGCGACCTGCGGTTTTACTCAAAAGGCGCACGTCAATTGCGTAAAACTCACATCCTCTCAACAGGAGTTTTCCACAACTCGAATGCATAAAGCATGCCAAAAACCCTGTTTTTGCACCCTCTCTATGCAAAAACGACGCCTGTGCAACCATTGTTCGCACAGGCGCCTTGAGCAGGCATTTTATGCAGTTATACCTATCGAGTCGCAAGGGGTCCTTGCACAAGTCGCCTTACTCGTCCAGCGCGGCAAAGGCCTGCTTCAGATCCCAAATGATATCCTCGGCGTTCTCGGTACCGATGGAAAGACGGATCGTGGAGGGCGTGATGTTCTGCTCGGCGAGCTCCTCGGCAGAGAGCTGGGAGTGCGTGGTGGTAGCCGGGTGCACGACGAGCGACTTGACGTCGGCCACGTTGGCGAGCAGCGAGAACACCTGCAGATGATCGATGAACTTCCATGCAGCCTCCTGGCCACCCTTAATCTCAAAGGTAAAGATCGAAGCACCGCCACGGGGGAAGTACTTCTGATAGAGCTCGTGATCGGGGTGCTCAGGCAGGCTCGGGTGATTCACCTTGGCGACGTGGCTGTCGCCAGCCAGGAACTCAACGACCTTCTTGGTGTTCTCGACATGACGGTCGACGCGCAGCGACAGAGTCTCGGTGCCCTGGAGCAGGACCCAGGCGTTGAACGGGCTGATGCAGGCGCCCTCGTCACGCAGCAGGATAGCGCGGACATAGGTTGCGAAGGCGGCGGGACCGGCAGCCTCGGCAAACGAAACACCATGGTAGGAGGGGTTGGGCTCAGCGATCTGGGCGTACTTGCCACTCGCCTTCCAATCGAAGTTACCGCCGTCGACGATCACACCGCCCAGCGAGGTACCGTGGCCTCCGATGAACTTGGTTGCGGAGTGGACGACGATGTTGGCGCCGTGCTCCAGCGGACGGAACAGATACGGGGTGCCGAAGGTGTTGTCGACGACAACCGGCAGACCGTGCTTCTTGGCAATCTCGGAGATGGCGTCGATGTTGGGGATGTCGGAGTTGGGGTTGCCGAGCGTCTCGAGATAGATGACCGTGGTGCTGTCCTTGATGGCAACCTCAACCTCTTCCAGGTTATGGGCATCGACAAACGTGGTCTCGACGCCAAACTGGGAGAGCGTATGCTCCAGCAGGTTGTAGGAGCCACCGTAGATGGTCTTCTGAGCCACCACGTGGTCACCAGCCTGGGCAAGAGCCTGCAGGGTATAGGTGATGGCAGCAGCGCCGGAGGCGACGGCAAGACCTGCCACGCCGCCCTCGAGCGCGGCGATACGGTCCTCGAAGACGCCCTGGGTGGAGTTGGTCAGACGGCCGTAGATGTTACCGGCGTCGGCAAGACCAAAGCGGTCGGCGGCGTGCTGGGAGTTGCGGAACACATAGCTCGTGGTCTGGTAGATCGGCACGGCACGGGAGTCGGAAGCGGGATCGGCGCTCTCCTGGCCAACGTGCAGCTGCAGGGTATCGAAACCAAAGGTGTGCTCGGGGTTGTTGATGAACTGGCTCATGATGATCTCCTTGATCGAACGAAAGTAAGTAAAAAGAGAGAAGTAAGTCGCTGTCTCCTGATCACGCCGACGGGCGCAAACAGGAGCCCGGCATTCGTCTTGGTAAGCAATTCATATGCGGGCCTCCTTTCGCGTCCCGATTCCGTGGTCGGCTTAATAACCTACCGCCTTTGTGTGTTTTGAATAGTACGGGCATTGTCTCCCTCGGTCAATCACTTAAAAGCGCTAACTTGTTATCTGTTTTATAGATAACTATCGAAAGGATGGCGTCGATGACCCTTCAGCAGCTTCGTTTTCTGATCACCGTGGCAGAGTCCGGCTCAATCAACGCCGCAGCTCAGCGCCTCTATACCGCTCAGTCCAACATCTCAAACGCCGTCAAAAGCCTGGAACAGGAACTCCATCTGGAGATCTTTACGCGCTCCAGCCGCGGCGTCACGCTCACCAACGACGGCACCGAGCTTTTGGGCTATGCGCGCCAGGTCGTAGAGCAGGCCGACATGCTCGAGGCACGCTACGAGGACGGCGGCACCCCGCAAGCCCGCCTCGCCATTTCCGCCCAGCACTACGCCTTTTCGGTCGAGGCCTTTGTCAACGTGGTCGAGCGCTGCCGCGACAGCAAGTTCGAGTTCATCATGCGCGAGACCACCACATCGCAGATCATCGATGACGTCCGTGCGTTTCGCAGCGATATCGGCATTCTGTATCTGGATGACTTTAACGCCCGCGTTCTGCAGAAGGCCTTCGCCGATGCCCGCGCAAGCTTCCATCCCCTATTCGACGCGACGGTCCACGTCTTCGTAAGCGAGCGCCACCCGCTCGCACGTCGCCCCCAGCTCTCCCTTGCCGACCTCACGCCCTATACGCGCTACAGCTTTGAGCAGGGAACCTCAAACTCCTTCTATTACGCCGAGGAACCCTTTAGCTATATCCCTTGCGACCGCAACATACGAATCTCGGACCGCGGAACACTTACTAACTTACTTATCACGTCGAACGGTTACACCCTGTCGACCGGTGTCCTCTCCAATGAAATGCAATGGGGTATGGCATCGATCCCGTTAGCAGACGCCCCAACGATGCGCGTAGGCTATATCATGCACGACGAGCGCAAGCCCTCTCCCCTCTTGCAGCAATACCTCGACGAACTCAACCGCATCATCCATGCCAACTAACTGTCGGAAGACGGGGTAGAAATCGTAGATTGCTAGCCCCCGGCGGGCATGGCGCTACAATGGTCACTCACACGAAACGCGCCCAACGAAAGGAAGCCCGTGAAGGTCATCATCTATACCGACGGCTCGGCCCGATCAAATCCGGGACGCGGCGGCTACGGCGCCGTGCTCAAATACACCAACCCCGCCGGCAAGACCTTTACCTCCGAGCTTTCGCGCGGTTACGCCAAGACCACCAACAACCGCATGGAGCTCATGGCCGTTATCGTGGCGCTCGAGGCGCTCAACCGCCCCTGCGAGGTCGAAGTCCATTCCGATTCGCAGTACGTCGTCAACGCCTTTAACAAGCACTGGATCGACGGCTGGAAAAAGCGCGGATGGAAAACCGCCAACAAGCAGCCCGTCAAGAACCGCGACCTGTGGGAACGCCTGCTTGCCGCAAAGAGCAAGCACAAAGTGGAGTTCATCTGGGTTAAGGGGCATGCCGGCCACGAGCTCAATGAGCGCTGCGACGAGCTCGCCACCACCGCGGCCGACGGAGCCAACCTCGATATCGACACCGGCTTTAGCGAGAGCGACCTGTAACGGCGTTTTCGCACGCTATTTCCTGCCCCCTCGCGCTACACTCATCCTGTAAACCGAACGGCACGAGGGGGATACATGCTGCGTATAGCGACCATCGGCACATCCATGATTACCGACGACTTTATCCAAGTCGTCAACGCCAATGACCAAGCCGCGTTTGTGGGCACGCTCTCGCGCGATGCAGATCGCGGCGCCGCCTTCACCACTAAGCATGGCGGCGAGCGTAACTTCACCGCACTTGACGAGCTTGCGTCCGCCGACGACGTCGACGCCGTCTACATCGGCAGCCCCAATGCGCTCCACTACGAGCAGGCGCTCGCCTGTATCGCCGGCGGCAAGCACGTTATCGTCGAAAAGCCTTTTTGTGCCACCGAGGCGCAGGCGTTCGAGGTCTTTCGCGCAGCCGAGGCGGCGGGCGTCGTAGCCCTCGAGGCCATGCGCCCGCTCCATGACCCCGCCTTCCACGCCATCGAGGACGCCCTGGGCGAGATTGCACCCATTCGTCGTGCATCGTTGCGCTTTGGCAAGTATTCTTCGCGCTACAACGAGGTTCTCGCGGGGCGCGCCACCAATATCTTCGACTGCAATATGGCATCGGGTTCCCTCATGGACATTGGCGTCTACACCGTCGAGCCCATGGTCGAGATTTTCGGCATGCCCTCCGGCCTTACGAGCATGGCCACCCTGCTCGACCCCACCACGCGACAGCTCACGCACGGCCCCATCGACGGCTGCGGATCCATCCTCGCCAGTTACGGCGGTGGCCGTATCTCCGTCGAGCTCGCGCACTCCAAAATTACGAATGACCTACTGCCCTCGCAGATCGAAGGCGAGCGTGGCACTATCCAGATCGACCATCTGTCCACGCCCCGCAACGTCCGCATCGACTATCGCGGCGATGTCGTACGCGGCTCGGCGACCGAGGCACCGCGCGAACAGGGCGACAACGGCCGCGTGCTCGACCTGCCCAAATCGAGCAACACTATGGAATACGAACTCACAGACTTTATCACCGCCATCGGCGGCATCGATAACGTTAAGGAAGAGATTTGGGAGACCCCGGCGGGACGCCACGAGCTTGGCCATTACCGCGATGTCACGCTCGTCTCACTGCGCATCATGGATGCCGTGCGCCAGCAGGCCGGCATAACCTTCCCGGCTGACGCAGGCAAGCAGGCATAGCGATGGGCTTCTTCGATACGTTCTTCTCCAGCGTCACCGGCGGCAGTCGAGAGCCTCAAAAACCATCAAACGTCGAGCTCGAGCTGCGCCGCAGGCTTACCGTGCTCGCAAGCGACGAGGCCACTCAAGACACTCCCCTGCGCTATTTCCTGCGCTGGGCGGGGCAAGTCCAAGGCGTTGGCTTTCGCTTTACCAACACCAACCTCGCGCAGGCACGCGCGCTCACCGGCTGGGTGCGTAACATGGAAGACGGCTCAGTCGAGATGGAGATACAGGGAGCTCCGGCAAATATCCTATCTCATCTCGAGGCGCTTCATGCCTCCTACGAGCGCATGGGGACGCGTTTTCGCCTCGTAGACGCCCAGGCCCGAGCCCCACTTGCCAATGAGGACGGTTTCACGCCTCGTTATTAGTATTGTGTGCTAAATACGGTATCATTTACCTACGACCGTTGATAGAAAAGAGGCGAGGCGCATGGCGGTGCAAAGAAGGAATACCAGGCAGCGAAAGCTGGTTCTTGACGCCGTGCGCCAAAGCTATAACCATCCCACCGCCGACGAAATCTACAACGTCGTGCGCGCGCAAGATGACAAAATCAGCCGCGGCACGGTCTACCGCAACCTCAATCTCTTGGCCGACGCCGGCGAGATTCTCTCAATCAAGACGCCGGGCGGCAGCCGCTTCGATCGCACGATCGAGCCGCATGCGCATGTCATCTGCACCTCGTGCAGCCGCGTCATCGACGTACCGCTCCCCTTCGATGCCCAGCTCGACGCCAAGGCGTCCGAGCAAATCGGCTGGCACGTCACGTCGCACTACACCATCTTCGAGGGTCTCTGCCCCAACTGCCGGTAGATGTTTGGGACATGCCTACTCAGCAAGTAGACGACGCAGCTCCTCTTCGACCGTGCGCACGTAGCGGACACGGTCATTGACACCGCGCATGCTGGGATTGCAGCTCTCCACCAGATAGGGATGGCCCACCACGTTGAGCATGTCGCGATCGTTTTCGTTATCGCCAAACGCCATCATTTCGTTAGGTGAGATCCCCAGCGCACAACCATAATCGGCAAGCGCGGACCCCTTGCCCGAATCAAAGCCGATAAAGTCGGTCCATTCGGTTCCCGACGTCATCACATCGACCCGGTCGCTAAAGCGACGCACAAAATACTCCAGCGCCGCCGGCTGCTCCACCTCGGGCGTCTGGAAGGCAATCTTAATGACGTCCTCGTCGATGTCCTCGGGACGGTCGACTACCGCCACATCACAATGGACCTCATAACGCAGGTGGTCAACAAACGCATCGTTGCTGCTCATGGTGTAGAGGTGTCCCTCGCACGAAAGGGTCACGTCGGCATGGGGGTACGCAACCACGGCATTCGCGATATCCATGGCCAGGCCACGCTCCATAGAACGCTTGACCACGGCACGCCCCTCGCTCATGACCAGGGCTCCGTTTTCGCATACATAGGCGAGTTCATCGGCCACCGGGGCAAACAGGTAGCGCAGGCTCGCATATTGACGGCCACTCGCCGGCATAAACACGATACCGCGACGATGTAGCTCATCGATAAGCTCAAAGGCCTCGGAACGCGGCTCGCGCTCCCCCGGGTGCAGCAACGTGCCGTCCAAATCGCATGCAATCAGCTTGATTCCCTCAAGACCCATATGCTTCCCCCAAAGCCTCCTATCAACAGCAAGACGGACCTTGATCGGTCACCCCTCAAAGCCCGTCTTGCGCATACGCGCGCTTAGTCGCGCGTCTTTTTAACGATGGTAAAGTCCGGAGCCATGCTCACGACAACATCGGCCGCGCTCGACGCAAAGCGTCGGCCCGCATCGAGCTCGCGCGAAACGATCGAGATTCGAGCTCCCTCGACGCCGCGAAGCATACGGCCCAAAACCGGCTGCACCGGCGTATACATGCGCACGGTATGCTCGTCCGAGTCGCCCCGGAAGAGCGGCGCATGCATGTTGCCGATCTCCCAGCACGCATGCGCGAGCGCAATCGGATCCATGCGGTCGACTTCGACCAAATAGACCTCGGCGCTGCGCAGGCGCACGACAACCACCACGGGCACCATGCCCGAACGGTCAATGGTGAGCACGTCGCCATCGGCAAGACGACCGCCGTCGGCAGTATCCAACCGAACATCGATCGTGCGCCCCAGTTCCGTCACGCCCACAAACGCGCATGCATCAGCCTGGTCCCAATCGAGCAGTAGCTCGTCAACTTCAAAGACGCCGCCCAACTTCCGGCGAAGCAGGAGTTCATAGGACGGATCGTTGAGATTTCCCAAGCATGTCGTCGAAACCAAGCGTTCAGGCATACTCTAGTCCTCGACCTCGACGAGCTCGATATCAAAGTTGAGATCCTTGCCGGCGAGCTCGTGGTTGGCGTCGAGCGTCACGACCTCGGGCGTCACGTCGATGACGACGGCGGGGACGGGCATGCCGCTCGGCGTGGACAGGAAGAGCTTCATGCCCTTCTCGATCTGCTCGATATTGGGGACCTGCTCAGCCGGGAAGGTCAGGACCATCTCGGGGTTGTGCTCGCCGTAGGCATCGGCAGCGGGAATGTGCACGGTCTTCTTCTCGCCCACCTGCATGTCGACAACAGCGGCGTCGAAGCCCTTGATCATCTGACCGGCGCCGCAGGTGAACTCCAGCGGCTCGCCGCGATCGTAAGAGCTATCGAACTGCGTGCCGTCGTCGAGCGTGCCACGATAATGGGTCTTGACCTTCTTGCCCTGGTTGGACATGGTAACCTCCGTGATAAGGGCGGCGCACAACGCGGGCCGCCGTGAACATATGGCGCTAACTATACCCTAGTCATACAATTCAAAGACAGTTTGCAAAGAAACGCTGCAACCGGAGGAACCATGGCATATCCCGTATTTGACCTACACTGCGACACTGCCGACCGAATCGGCTGGGCCACGCTCGATCTCGACCTGCGCTTTACCGCCGGCACCGACGGTTATTTCCCCGGCGACGAAACGCATCCGCAAGATTTCGACCTCATCGAGGGTAACGCCTGTGCCATCTCGCTCGCAAAGATCGGCAACACGCCGTGGGCACAGTGCTTCGCCACGTTTGTCCCCGACGAGATTCCCACCGCCCACGCCGCGCGCTTCCAGGCGCAGATCATGGCGCATATGAGCGGCCAGGCAATGCTCAACCACGACCGTATGGTCAACGTGCGCAGCGCCGCAGACATTCGCCCCGCGCTCAAGGACGGCAAGGTCGCTTGCATCCACACCATCGAAAACGCCACGTTCTTTGCCGAGGACCCCGCGCTGATCGAGGTGCTCAAGAGCCTGGGCGTGCTTATGTCGTCACTCAGCTGGAACGCGCAGGGACCGCTCGCGAGCGGCCACGACACCCACGCCGGCCTCACCGCCGCCGGCATCGAGGCGCTTACGCAGATGGAGCACGCCGGCATGGTGCTCGACGTCTCCCACCTCAACGATGAGTGCTTTGACGAGGTCGCCGCCCGCGCCACGCGTCCCTTCGTCGCCAGCCACTCCAACTCCCGTGCGGTTTGCGGCGTCAAACGCAACCTTACCGACGACCAGTTCCGCACCATTCGCGACATGGGTGGCATCGTCGGCCTCAACTACTGCAGCGAGTTCCTTTCCAACGACGCAACCGACAAGACCGCCGCAGACGTCACCTTCGACCAGCTGGCGGCGCATATCGAGCACTGGCTCGACCTGGGCGGCGAGGACGTCATCGCGCTCGGCGGCGACTGGGACGGCGCCACGGTGCCCGCTTTCCTCTCCGATGCCAGCAAGATGCCCGAGTTCCAGAACATGCTTTCCAAGCATTTTGGCAAGACCGTGATGCAAAAGCTCTGCAGCGACAACGCGCTCGCCTTCTTTGAGCGCAATTAATTTCGCATCCCTTGAGCGGGCCGGCATGCCGAGCGGTCGACATGCCGGCCCGTCCCCAATCTGAAGGATCACATTTGACGCAGCAATTTACGATTTCCGTACCCCGACCGGATGGAACGCTCATCCCCGTCGTCGTTACCAAAAAGCGCGTCAAGAACTTTAACCTACGCGTCACATCGAGCGGCGAGGTCCACGCCAGCGCACCGCTCGGCGCCAGCCACGAGCGCATCGAAGCGTTTGTGAAGCGCAACAGCGCCTGGATTATCAGCCGACTTGCCCAACGTGAGCAACGTCAGGCGACAGCGCGAGAGCCGCTCAGCCCCTCGTCCATCATTGCACTTTGGGCCAAGCCCATCACGGTACAGGACGCACTCGATCACACCTTTGCATCGCCCGCACCGCGACCCAAGCAGGCCACCTTCGCAAGTTTTATGGGTACCGACGAATCGGACGAAAGCCCACAGGCCAAGCGGCGCGCAATCCTCGACGGCCTAACGTCCGACGAGCTCCAAGCCCGCATCGACCAGCTCTACGCGTCCGAGGTCACCGCAGCGCTACGCGACATCGTGCACGCGTACGAAATCGCAATGGGCGTCACCGTGGCCCGCGTCTCCGTGCGCAGCATGAAAACGCGTTGGGGCTCCTGCACGCCCAAATCCGGCGCCATTCGCATCGCGCGCGAGCTCGCCGCCTACCCCGTCGAATGCCTCGACATGGTTGTCGCCCACGAGCTCGTCCATCTGCTCGAGCCGAGCCACAATCAGCGCTTTCACGCCCTGCTCGACACGTACTGTCCCAACAATAGAGCACTGTCTCAGCGGCTCAAGCAGCCACCCCTCAACAAGCTCTAGCGTCGACTAGCGCACGCGCTCGATCTCGACGCCGCAGCTTGCCAGGGGCAGGCCAACAGGAGCCCACGGCTTATCGAGCTTTATGCGCACACCAAGCAGCGAGGGATAACGGCGCAGCAGCATCTGGGCTGTCCCCTCGGCTGCCGCCTCGATGAGCTTAAACGTATGCTCGCGCAGATAGCCATCGACATCGTGGCACACCGAGCCGTAGTCAATCGAGGCGTCCAGGTTATCGTGCTCCCCCGCCGCGCGCAGGTCGGCATAGAGCACCAGAGAAACGATGAACTTCTGACCCAGCGCGTTCTCCTCGGGATACACGCCATGGTTGGCAAAAACCTCCAGGCCGTCAATGACAATACGATCGGCATGGCGCAAATCGTCATAGCTCACGTGAGGCACCGCCGTTGCGGTGGATATTTCGCCCCTTCCACGGCGGGCGAGCTCGGCGCCTTCGGTCTTGGTTGCATTCTCGGGCAGTTTCTTGTTACTCAACGCGATCGTCTCCTTCGTCTAGAACCCCGACCGCGCAAACTAACTACACGCGAATCGACAGGTTCTTTTTATCATCGCTCCAGTTGCAAGCGTTGCGCGCGGGGCATGCAAAGCAGGCACGCGACGCTTTGTCGGCTGCATAGAGCAGACGCTCAAGCGGTTGGCTGTTCACGCGCAGCTTTCGATGGCCCAGAATGGCCGTCTTAATGGCTGCGGCATCGGCCGGCTCAAACGCCACGTCATCGGGCATGCCGCCGAGAATCGCATCAGCGACGCGTTCGCTTGCAACATCATGGGATATACCCGATTCATACTGTTCATCTTTGCCGATATCGTGAAGAAGTGCTGTGGCGTAGATGACCTCGCGGTCAAATTCGAGCTGCTCCTCGAGATTCTTGATCCACATAATGCGCGCGACATCGAGCAGATGGTCAATACCGTGGCGGCAGAAGATGCGCCCCGATTCCAACTGTACGATGTTGCCCAGGTGCCGCCGGAACAGCCCGTTGGCACAAATGTAATCAATGCGAGGCATGGCACCAAAGGGGGCCAGGCCCGAAGCCATAAAGCCGCGACGCGACGTCCCCTCATCGGTCTTCGATGTAAAGTCGTTGACGACTCTCATGGTTAGCGGCCCAGCATCCTAAAGAAACGCTCCTCGAGCGCGGGATCGGTCTCAAAGACGCCGCGGCGAGCAAGCGTCACGGTCTTGGTGCCGGGCTTTTGCACGCCACGCATCGTCATGCACATATGCTCGGCCTCCATCAACACAATCGCTCCCTGGGGAGCGAGATAATCCATGAGGGCATCGGCAACCTGTGCGCACAGTTGCTCCTGCAGCTGCAGACGGCGGGCATAAACCTCAACCGTGCGGGCGAGCTTGGAAAGCCCAGCCACCCGACCGTTAGGGATATAACCAATGGCGGCCTTGCCATAAAACGGCAGCAGATGATGTTCGCACAGCGAGTAGAACGTGATGTCGCGCTCGATAACCAAATCGTTCGAAGCGACGGCAAAGGTTTTGGACAGGTGTTCCTCGGCACTCTGGTCCATACCGCCGGCGATCTCACCATACATACGGGCAACGCGCGCCGGGGTCTCCAGCAGGCCCTCACGAGTTGGGTCCTCGCCTATGCCCTCAAGCAACAGCTTAATGGCGGCCTCGACTTTTTCCTGATCGACCATCTGGGCCTCACTTTTCCGATTTCACGTTCGCACTATGGTACCACGCCCTCCGGCATCGACCACAAGCTACATAGTATGGGTCGAATAGACCGGATCATCGCGCCAAAGTTCAACCGCATCACAAAGCGCAACGCCCTCGCGCTCAGCACGGGCGCGCGTAGCGTTCATATCGATCACGCGCTGGTTGCTCGAGCCCCTAAAGCGCAGCGTGATATCGTACAGGTCCTGAACAAACGGGCCGTCCACCAACATGTCGAGGCAGGCAAGGATGCGGTCAGTCACCTCGGTATGATGACGGCCGCCCGGCATAAGCTCCTCGAGCACGTCACCGGTAAAGCACCAAATGGTCTTCCCCGACCCCACTGGATAGGCCGCGCGAACACGCTCGACAAACTCAACGAGCCCCGCCTGATTCTCGGGCTCCATGGGCTCGCCGCCCAGAATCGTCAGACCATCGATAAAGGGATGATCGAGACTCTTGATAATCTTGTCCTCGACGGCACGATCGAACGGCTCACCCGCAGCAAAGTCCCACGCAACAGAGTTAAAGCAATTCTTGCACCCACGACGGCACCCGCTTACAAACAGAGAAGTACGGACGCCTTCTCCATCAGCAATGTCGAAATACTTAATGTTCGCGTAGTTCATAGGTAACCTTCCTGGGGGTCTGGAGTATATCATCCCGTCCTCAAACATTCTCGGCCTTCGGCCTGCGAAACTGCGGGCGGGACGATATACTCCAGACCCCTCGCGAGCGATACTCAATGAACTCAGCGAACATCGAGTATAGGGTTCGAGGTCCAATAAAAACAATGCTGCAGCTCAACCGTTATCGCAAGCAGACCGTTGTCGCAGGTCAACTCATTTCCGCTAAGAACTTCGAGGAGCGAGCAGGCTGTGTGCTGCATCTCAGCTACGTCAGCTCGGCTGCCCCGTAGCGAGGGCCTGGACCTTTGCTCGATATGAGTTCCGCACGAACAGGAGGCGCCAGTGGCGCCTCCGTCGTGAGCCAGGACTGTCCGAAATAGCGAGTAAAGGTCCGGGGCCTCGCTACGGGGCAGCCTGAGGTGGTTATTAGAGATGCAGCACGCGGTCGCGGATCTCCTCGGTTCGACCCTGGTTCCAGAACTGGGTACCGATGTAGCCGCACGTACGACGAGCGACGTTCATTTTCTCCTGGTCGCGGTTGCCGCAGTTGGGGCACTCCCACACCAGCTTGCCATCGTCCTCAACAATCTTGATCTCGCCATCGTAGCCGCACACCTGGCAGTAGTCGCTCTTGGTGTTGAGCTCGGCGTACATGATGTTGTCGTAGATGTACTGCATCACGCGAATGACAGCCTTGAGGTTGTCCTGCATGTTGGGAACCTCAACGTAAGAGATAGCACCGCCCGGCGAAAGCTGCTGGAACATGCCCTCAAACTTAAGCTTATCGAAGGCATCGATCTCCTCGGACACGTGGACGTGGTAGCTGTTGGTAATGTAGCCCTTGTCCGTCACGCCCGGGATAATACCAAAACGGCGCTGCAGGCACTTGGCGAACTTGTAGGTCGTCGACTCCAACGGCGTACCGTACAGCGAGAAATCGATATCGCTTTCGGCCTTCCACTCCGCGCACTTGTCGTTCATGCGCTGCATGACCGCCATGGCAAAGGGCGTGCCCTCCTTCTCGGTGTGGCTGTGGCCCGTCATGTACTTGACGCACTCATACAGGCCGGCATAGCCAAGGCTGATGGTAGAGTATCCGCCCACGAGCAACTTATCGATCGTCTCGCCCTTCTTCAGACGCGCTAGGGCACCGTACTGCCAAAGAATCGGCGCGGCATCCGAAAGCGTGCCCATCAGGCGCTCATGACGGCACAGCAGAGCACGGTGGCACAGCTCAAGGCGCTCGTCGAAGATCTTCCAGAACTTGTCCATGTCCTGATGCGAGCTCAGCGCGACATCGGGCAGGTTGATGGTCACAACACCCTGGTTAAAGCGGCCATAGTACTTGGGTTTGGTCGGGTCATAGTTCAGCGCGTTGGCGACATTGTTAAAGCCGTTGCCCGAGCGGTCGGGCGTCAAGAAGCTGCGGCAACCCATGCAGGTGTAGCAATCGCCGTTGCCGGCGGTCTCGCCCTTCGACAGCTTGAGCTCGCGCATCTTCTTCTCGGAGATGTAATCGGGCACCATGCGCTTGGCGGTACACTTGGCAGCCAGCTGGGTCAGGTAGAAGTACGGGGAATTCTCGTGAACGTTATCGTCCTCGAGTACATAGATAAGCTTGGGGAATGCCGGGGTAATCCACACACCGGCTTCGTTCTTAACGCCCTCATAGCGTTGACGAAGCGTCTCCTCCACGATCATGGCAAGGTCGTGCTTCTCCTGGGGCGTACGGGCCTCATTGAGATACATAAAGACCGTCACGAACGGCGCCTGGCCATTGGTGGTCATAAGGGTCACGACCTGATACTGAATCGTCTGGACGCCGCGACGGATCTCGTCACGCAGACGGTCCTCAACGACCTCACGGACCTTTTCGGCAGATGCCGAAACACCGAGCTCCTCGAGCTCGCGGGCAACCTCGCCGCGAATCTTTTGACGGCTCACCTCGACAAAGGGGGCGAGATGGGTCAGCGAAATAGACTGGCCGCCGTACTGGGAAGAAGCAACCTGGGCGATAATCTGCGTCGCGATGTTGCAGGCAGTCGAGAAGCTATGCGGCTTCTCGATCAGCGTGCCCGAGATAACGGTGCCGTTCTGGAGCATATCCTCCAGGTTCACCAGGTCGCAGTTGTGCATGTGCTGGGCAAAGTAGTCGGAATCGTGGAAGTGGATCAGGCCCTCGTTGTGGGCATCCACGATCTCCTGGGGCAGCAGCACGCGCTGAGTCAGGTCCTTGGAAATCTCGCCGGCCATGTAGTCGCGCTGAACGGAGTTGACGGTCGGGTTCTTGTTAGAGTTCTCCTGCTTGACCTCTTCGTTATTGCACTCGATCAACGACAGGATCTTGTCATCGGTCGTGTTCTTCTGGCGCTTCAGGCTCTGAACATAGCGATAGATGATGTAGTGGCGGGCGACCTCGTAGCAGTCGAGACGCATGATCTCGTCCTCGACCAAATCCTGGATCTCCTCGACCGAAACGGTGTGGCCCGCGTTCTCGCATGCCTCGGCGACGTTTTGCGCCGCATAAACCACCTGGCGGTCGGTTAGACGAGAGCTCTCCTCGACCTCCAAGTTTGCGGCGCGAATCGCATTGACGATCTTATCGATGTCAAAGACAACCTCGGTGCCGCTGCGCTTGATGATCTTCATCCTCTTGCCTCTTTCGCGTCGTAGTCTCATTGCGCTTCAGAGCCAAACGATGCCCGGCAGGGCTTGCCCCTGTCTTGCGGCGCCGTCGCGCAATCTGTGTTCTCGATAAACCATAGGTCCTCATGCGGACAATCCTCGCGGCCGATCAAGCGGCTCAAAGATCTATCCAAATGGGGCAAATAAGGTCCTCGTTCTCTGTCCGCCATCTATCATACGACAAAGAGGCATCTATATCCTGTATTCTTTTTTTAGTTCAAACACAACATATAGTGTTTCAGCAGGTCAAAGCAATTGGTCATTTTGCAGACGCATTAATTATGAGGGGTTCTTGGCAAGTCGGTAAAACGTTACCAACACGGCTACCTGCATGGCAGTTATAAAACCCCCTTAGTCAAGCCGCTGACAAATCCTACCAAAACCAAGCCGCTCACGCCAAAAGAATCCAAAAGATTATGCTTGACCAACATGTTGCGGTCGTGCCTTGCCGAGCCCCATGTAACCGCGGCACGAATCCTTGAAAGATATGTGTATGCAAACAGAGAAGATGAGAGTTTTCTCGGATGGCTACTGAGAAGCATCCCAGAAGAT
>ENA-UEYI01000486-UEYI01000486.1-human-gut-metagenome-genome-assembly--contig:-NODE-486-length-39902-cov-5.559724_pt1 | contig 39902 bp, 28 predicted proteins | sample MGYA00242900_ERZ507916 | MGnify/ENA primary metagenome ERZ507916 (study PRJEB26167, sample SAMN06115521) | human gut metagenome | host: Homo sapiens | place: China:Chongqing | collected 2015-09-02...
TTTTATGCAGAAATCCTTGCGCTGCAAGGATTCCCGGCTGGGCTTCGGGATTCTTATTTTATTCGGGATAAGTCTGGCAAGGAAATCCGCCGCAGAGCAGCTGGAAGTCCGGCATGGTGCTGGGGTCGGCTTTTCGGGCATCTTCAATGAACCACTCTCCCTTCGTGTCAAACAGGGCGTTGTAACTGCGGTTGGCGTATTTGTCGATTTCGCAGTGCCCTACGCATTCAAATCCTCCGGCACGGGTCAGTCCTTCGCGGAAACCGCCGATGCCGGAGAACATATCTACGAACTTGATCAAGGGCACAACTCCCGATGGGGATGTTTGCCGCATCTGCGAAGGTGCTTAATAGGCGCCCCTCATCAAAAACAAAAGCAGCCCGTCACAGACTGCACCGAACAAGATTTTTTTACCGTTCATAATGTATAAACCTCCTTTTGCCTTCTGCTTTTCTACCTATTATTAAAACATTGGAATCACCCCCTACAGTGAATTCAGGAAATCGAGCGCAGAGTCTGGTATAGCATTCTCTGTCAGTGGGCTTGGAACAGCGCCGGTTATGTTGACTGTCTGCAACTCCTCCCGCACCACCTTACGGATGCTTTCTTCCAGCCTATCCGTCTGTTCTGCCGCGAGGATACTCTGCACCAGAAACTCTTTGCGTTTGGCAGGCGGCATCTGCTGCAGCAACGCCCACGCGCGGCGGTGTTGCGGGTCGCTGAGGTTCGGGCGGAAAACATATTGTGGTCGTTTCATGCCTCGCTTTTACGGCGCGACACGGCGTTCAACGCGCGCTCGAATCCGACCGCGTTCACCTTGTCGTCCAGCAGGAAAATCGTCTTACAAAGGCCGTCCTTGGGACTTAGGTGGCGGCTCACCACCGATGCGCCGCCGCCCAATAGCACGGCGGGGATGGCGTGCAGGTCGAAGCCAGCTTCCATAGTGGCAGACAGCAGATGTTCGGTGTACTTGCGCCCCTGCCGGTTCACAATGTCGCGCACCACATCGCTGACCGTGCAGGGGTGACCTGCCAGCATATTTTCGATTTGGGCATCCGTGAGGGACAGCCCGGTTTCACGCCGCACCTGCTCCCGGATGTCATCCACGCAGCGGATCATGCCGAGTTCCAAGCTGTGCGCAGTGTCAGCCGCAGGGATGGCGTTGTCGATGCGCATAAGGTCCACTGTCCAGCCGCCCAAATCCATGAGGAGCATTGATGGCTCGTCCTGCAACAGCCCGGTTTCGGTCATAAGGGCGGCGTAGCCTTGAGGGAAGACAGCAACTTCCTCGATGGTAATGCTGTACTCCACGCCCTCGAATTTGAAATTCACGGGCTGGTTGCTCCGCAGCAGATAATCTCTGAACTTGGGTTTGTCGCGTCCGAAACTGGTCAGCGGCAGCCCCGCCGCAATGCGCACCGAGCATTCGGGCGGCAAACCGCGCTGCTGAATCTCCTTTGCGATAGCTGCCAGCGTCAGCAGGTAATAGTTGTCGTTCGCAGTCTTATCCCGTTGGATAGGCTGCCGCCCGGAGCCACAAACAAAAAAGCACCCGCCAAACTCTAAGAGTCCTTGGCGGGTGTAGGGTTCGTGTTCTCCGTAGCTTGTCAGCCCTGCCGGGAACGAGCAGTGGGCTGTTTTGATAGCATAGTAGCCGTGGTCAATGCCGATAATGATGCTCATAGTGAAAATCCTCCTTATTGTAAATAGGTATAAAATGGGAAACTTGAAAACAAAATGAAAACTGCCGGGAAAAGCAAAAAATCCCCGCTTCATTGGCTTTTTCTGGTCCTATATGTTGATTAAAATTATTTCGCACTGTGGATTATAGTCCACCAACGCGTTGAGCGCACCATTCGTTCCTCTGTCTACAACAATATTTTGTTTGACAAGAATTCCGAGTTGTTGGTCTTCCTCCATGCCTGTAGACACAAAAGTGCCCCTTGCGGTTCGAAGCCCGCAAGAGGCACTTTTGCAGTTATACCTTAATCATCAACCAACACCGAGGACTTGTCTCATTCCCCTTCCGATTGACTGCCAAACACAGTGATAGATATGCCAGTAATATGATTAAATCTTATAGTTTTGGTCAATCTGTCGATTGCGATCAAGCGCATAATGTGTTTTAGAATTAGGAGTTTACGTTCATCTCGTAGACATCAGTGATTGCCTCTGCGTTTTTTCAGGTAGAGTGCAACGATAAAGCCACCCACGGCCATGCAAGCCAGAATCGACAGCACTTCATAAGGGAAGTTATCGCTCGTCTGAGGAATCGCGCTTGTTGCTCCGCTGCCAGATGCCGCTGCACTGCCGTCATTCGGCTTTGCAGTAGGCGCAGCACCCCTAGTGCCGTTTGCAATTCCTCCCGCAATATCGGGATGTTCATCCTTCACAGTATCAGCAGGTTTCTGTACCGGCTTCACAGTATCAGCAGGTTTCTGTACCGGTGCCGCAGGTTTGGTCTGGGCAGTATTTACAGCATTCCGCACTGCATCAAGGGCGGCTTTCAAGTCTTCAGCACTTGCGCGGCCTGCGATAGCAGCTTCCGCATCAGAAATTGCCTGGCGGATAGCGTCCGCGCTCTCCACAGTATACTTGCTCAGGTCAAGTTGCTTGGTTTCTTCAACCAAAGCATTCAACTCGGTGGCATCGCCAGCCTTTACCAATGCCGCCGCTGCGGCCTGCAACGTCCGTGCTGCTGCATCTACAGCCTCCTGGGTAGCGTTTTCATTGGCGGCGACCGTCTTTGCGGCCTCCAATGCATCGGCAACCAATTTCCAGGATTTTGCAGTATGAGCGTTCGCATCCATGGCCTCCACTTTGGAGATCATATCATCAATTGCAGTCATATCTGCTCGGAGCGCCAGTGCCTTGTAAGCAGCTTCCAGATTTGTATAAGCAGCTTCGATCTCATCGGCGGTTGCATCACGGTTGGCGGCGACCTTCTCAGCTTCTGCCAAAGCCTGGGCAAGGGCAGCCCAAGAATCAGGCTGATACCTGCTTTCATCCAGTTCCTTGATGCTGTCGATGGCCGCGACCAGGTTCGAGTTGTCAGCACGCTTCACAAGGCTTTCCATGGCGTCCTGCAGAGCGTCAGCTGCATGGTTGACAGTCACCTGGTTTGCATCCTCAGCGGCAGAGATGCTCTGCGCTTCGGCCAGCGCAGTTGCAAACGCTGCCCAGCTGGTGGTCGTGTAATCGTCTTCCACCCGGGCGGAAGCCTGCTCGATCAGCTGATTCAGAATGGTCTTGTCCACAACAGGCTCGGTGGGCTTGGCCGTAGCGTACAGTTCGGCCTCGTAGATGCGGACGCAGGCAGCCCAACCGGTGGTATCGGTACGGCTGACATTCAGCTTGAAGATCCGTCCGGTCGCATCGCCCAGATCATTGGTGGTAACATTGGCCGCGTTATCGGTGGTCTTGGCACACTCTGTCCAGTACGCAGCGTCTGCCAGCACAGCGTTCCGTTCCTCGGCCTCCATGGCCAGCAGTTCGTCCACGTTGACCTTTTCTTCGTTCAGCACATAGAACTCGTAATTGGCAGTGTTCATGCTGCCGTTGCCGGCCGTCGGCGTTTCCGCCACGCCGACGTGGGAGACGACCAGCTGCCGGACGTTGCGTTCTTCGCCAATGTCAAAGGCGACCCACAGGTTGCTGCCATCCTCGCACCATTTGCCGGTATCGGGGTTTTCCTTGTCGCCGTCAAACAGCTTTTCGGGGCCCTGGGCAGTGCCCAGTTTTTTGCCGTTGTAGCCAACGATGGTCGCATTCTGGGACACCAGTTCCAGCTCGCCCACAGGCTCGGTGACGGTCACGGCAGCGCTGCCGGAAACCTTCGGATCCTGAACCGAGGTCGCAACAACGGTCAGCTGCTCTGCGGTCTCGTCCTCCGCAACGGTCAGCAGGCCGGTCTCGTCGATCTTAGTCGCCTCAGAGACCGCGCCGTCCACGCTCCAGGTCACAGAATGGTCGGTGATATTCTCGCCGTTGACCATAGCTGCAAACTGCTTGGTTGCGCCCTTCTCCACAGATGCAGTAGCGGGCGATACCGTAACAGATGTAACGATTGGCTCAACAGAACCGCTCTGCAGGGTAACATTCACATCGTAGGTCTGGCCTTCGGTCACGACCAGGCGCTTCACAACCGTGTCGTTGATCAGGTAGCCTTCAGGAACTTTTTCGCACTTAATGGTGTACGTCCCCAATACAACCTCAGCAGGTTCGCCGGTAGTCACAGTATAGACCTTTTCGTTGTTGCTGTTGTAAACGCCATAAGTAACGCCGGTCAGTTTCTCGCCCTTGGCATTGGTCGCCACCAAGTTCAAGTAAGCGGTCGGTTCCGGGAATGCGGGGATTTCGACAGTATACTTATCAGAGATCAGCTTACTGACGCGTTTTACTTGCAGGGTGAGTTCACTGCCCGCACGCGGGACCCGAATGCCACGGATAATTACCGAGGTTTCGCCAGCAGCCACCGGGAGAGAGGCTTTGGTGTATTCACCAGAGTTGTTCTCGTAAACGTAGACCACATCGCCTGCACTCAGGCCATTCACCGTAAGAGAAATATAGATGTCGCCACCGTTGGAAGAGCTAAGCGAGCCAGGCTGTGAATAAGCTTTCGCTGTAACATCCCTTGCCGCCTCAGATTTTGCGGCATTTTCCGCCTCAAAGCTCGCGCTCAGCTTGATGCTTTCTGCGGAACCTGTGGCGGTGGTGGTGTAGTAAATACGTCCGGCTTCTTGCGTGCCAAAGTTAAGGCCGGTGATAGTGACAGTGCCGCTTTCTGCAACCGCCTCTCCGATCTTGTTATACTCGCTGCCGGATTTGGTGTAGACCGTGACAGTCTGGCCCGCAGGCACGTTCTTCAGTGTGAAGGTATCATTGGCGCCCGTGCCATTCTCTGCGGCGGCAAACTGGATGGACACCGGCTCCGTCTGGGGGAACTCGGCGGTCTCGAACATCTGCCATTCATAAATGCGGATACCGCCCCAGGGGGAAGTTCCATCATCATAAATGCGCAGTTTCCATTCCTGTGCAGTCACCGGTTCGTCCAGCAAGACATCCGTTACAGCGGCGGTGTTGTGCTGGATGCGCTTTGCCTCTACCCACCTGCCAGACGCATTCTTATACTCCAGAGCAAAGTCGACGGTGTTCATCAACACATCCTCGCCACCGTACTGGGCATGTTCTACGCGCCAGCGGCGGACCGTCACCTCACGACCAATGTCAATGTCCATATATCCGAACTCTGCATTGGTAACACACCATTTGGAACCATTCAGGGAGGTCCCGTCAATGGCCTTGGAGGCAGGCTCGCTCTCATTCTGGCCAGAATATCCGGTTACCGTCGCCCCCAGGCAGACGTTTTCGAATTCTTTTGGTTCGTAGACTTCAGAGTCCTCATTGCTATACAGCCAGTCGATTATCAGTTCGGTGCCTTCACCGCGTACACCGTTGGCATTAACGGGGACGACTTTCAGCGTCACGTCGTCTTCGTCAAAATCACGAACCAGGGTAGGCAGGTAGAAGGCCGTGTTGGGGGTCTCCATGATCAGATTAGAAGTCCCGTTCGCGTTGACCTTGTAGATCTCATAGGAAGCAGCGCCGTCCACAGCATCCCAGTAAATACGTGCTTCCGCATCATAGGCGTTGTGATACAGGATCTCGTCCAGCGCCACAGAAGTAGGACCGGACAGCGCCGCGCGATCCTGATCCAAAATGGCAAGCTGGCCCAGGTTGATGCGGTAGTCGGACACAGCAGTATCGCTTTCCACCTTTAAGCCAATGGCATACAAAGTCTTGCCGGCATGATCAGAAATATTTACCACCGTGGTGGTCCAGGTATCAGCCTCACTGGCAGTCAAATCGTAAGCGACTGTTTCGCATTCCTCATAGCTGGCAGTGCTGTCATCGCCATAATAGGCAACCAACTTGGCCTTGCCATCATCGTTCTTGGCCGTCAGGCTCAGTGTCATGCCATCGGTCACAGCGACATCGGTGCTGTACAGCATGATGTCGTTTGCCTTGTTGGCATCCAGATCACCATAGAACTGAATGGAAGTGCCGCCGTTATAGGCGTCAGTGAAGTCATAGCCGCCATCAAGCTTCGAGCCGTCAGAATCGATGATCCAGGTCCAGGTGGGCATAACGTCCTGCACGGACTGGTAACTCCACTCGTTGTCACGGGAGAGTTTACCATTCACATAATAACCAACACCGTGGCCGGAATTAAAACTGGTTACGAACGGTGTGCTGAGGATCGGCGTCTTGTCGGCGAAGAATCGGGACATACCCAGCCAAGTGCGTGAGGAAACATTAGCCACTTCTACCCGCGGATCTGAAGCAGAATTGACATAGAAGTCTTGTTCAACCTCGTGGAACTGCGCTCCGTTTGCAGAGTTACCTAACGTGGAGTTGGGGCAATACAGCGCGATGGATAGCTTTAGCTTGCCATCCTCGTCCACGAGCATTTCATCACGGAAAGACGTGTTCATGCCGTTTTGCTGTACATCCAAGCCCGCATAAGCATCGAAGGGGCTGCGGTTAATAGAGTTCATCGTGCTGACTGTAGTAGAAATCTGCGATATATACCAGTTGTAGTTCATAAAGAACTCATTGATTCCCACAGAGCCATCATCGCTACGCTCCATCCAACGCTGGTTCGAGCTATTAACCGCGTTCTGGTAAGATACGCCGCCGGAAGGCAGCATCGAGTCGTACCAGCTAATCAAGATGTCGGGGCACTTGGCGCGCATGTAGCGGATCATCTCATCCAACCTGGATGCAATCTCTGCACTGCAGCCAAAGGATTCCTGGTTGAAGAAGTATCCATCAAAACCATAGTAATCCATCACTGCCAGTAGCTTATCTGCCACGGGGAAACTGCCATCTTCCGCCTTTTGGCAGAAAGCGTCAACTTCCTCCGCATAGCCCGAGCCAGATCCCCAAGGGAAGCCCAGTGTAGCAACGACCGGCACACCGTTGGTGTGGGCAGCGTCAGTAAATTCGCCGGTGGGGCAGCAGATCAGGCCCTCCTCAGAACCGGACCAGTACACAAAAGAATCGGTGTACTGCCAGTAGTTGAAGGACCAGCTCATGAAGTTCTCGGTGCCTTGTGAACTGGTGGTGTCGTGGGAAGAGTTAGCCAGGGAGCAGAGCATGAGCTTTGCTTCCGGATTTGCCTTTGGGTTCACGACAAAACCGCCCTCTCGGTTTGCCATGGGAATGCTCGCCCTGCTGTATCGTGCGTCCGGGTCAGATTCCGGCGTCCACTCCAAAAGAGTGGCCACGCTGAAAGAGGGGCCGATCGGCATCAGGGACTCGTGTGCGGCATACGCTTCGTTCATCTCCGCTGACCCGTCTTTGCCGGGGGTCGCAGCACTTGCGGGCAATGCGGTACCGGACAGTACCATAGCCAGTGCCATCAGACATGAACCGAAGCGTTTCCAACTTCTTGTTTTCATTGGTAAAGCACATCCTTTCATTTCTCTTTTCTCAGATGCATCTAATCAATCGCGCCGAACCGGGTAATTTTGCCGAAAGCACCCTGTTGTTCCCTTTGAGGTTTGGAACTTACAATGATGACGCCGCTCTTGATTCAAACAGAACAGTCCGGGATTACACATCAAAGCGTTTCCATTCAATGCACAGCAAAATACTTTCACAGGGATCCGGTTGGGCTTTCCCTTAAGCACCACCTCCGCTCAAATTGATTTATATCCACCAGGAAACGTGGTCTGCCGCGCTCATTTGTCAAGCAGATATACATTTCTGCTATGCATGTGCGCGTATGGCCAAACCCGCTTCTGGCAAACACTCCTGTTTCCGGCCCAATAACGGCTACATAAAGCCCTGGCACAGAATCAACGCCATTTTTACGTATCGTCCCGTTCATTCCCAAACAAATTAGCAGGCAGACGGACAGACAATAGAGTAGGTAGATATCGCTACCATCAGCAACACATCGTTCTATTGGCTTACAATCAATTTATTATTATAGCACTTTTAACGCCAAGTGCCTAACAAATCTTATAAATTAGATAAATTTTTCTCTGCCAGCAGGCGCTTAACTTTTTCAGCCAGCAAAGCATAAATTACGGAAAACAGCGGTACGCAGACAATCATACCGGCAACACCGCCAAGGCTTGCTCCAATCGTCACCGCTGCCAGCACCCACAGCTCCGAAAGACCTACAGCCTTACCCACAATCTTAGGATAAAGCAAATCAGCTTCGATGCGCTGCAGCACAATGTATAATATGATAAAATACCAGATTTTTTCCGGCGCGGCCACCAGTATTAAAAAGCAACCGATAAGAGCACTGATTAAGGTACCGAGAATCGGTATCAGGCTCAGCACAGCCACCAGCAGCGAAATGACCGTCGCATAGGGGAAGCCGCAAAGCGTCATACAGACGAAATACATCACGCCCAAAAGCAGCGCCACTACCAGCTGTCCGCCCACAAAACCGCGGAAAATCTGCTCTGATGTCTGCAATACATGCAGAATATAAGCAGCGCGCTCCTTCGAGCAAAAGGCAAAAATTACGCATTTAAAGTTGCGCGCAAGACGATGCTTTTCCAGCAGACAATAGATTGCTACGACAAAACCGATAACACAGCTTGCAAGCACCTCCAGAACGGAGGCCGTTGCCAAAAACGTCTGCTCCAGCAAAAGACGCTTGTTGTTCTGCAGATAATTAAGCATCGTCTGATAAACTTCCTTAGCCTGCGCCTGTACCACAGCCAGCTCGTCTGCCGAGAAGGAAAGCTCCTGCGCCTTCTGCTGCAGATAAATATTCAGCTTAGCCAACGCCGGCGGCAACATCTTGACGAGCATTTTCATGCTGGCATGCAGCTCGGGCACAATCGTCAGCACAAAGAAGGCCAAAAAGCCGATAATGATTGCAAGGCTCAAAAGCAAACACACTGGACGCTCGAAACGCGATACCACGCTCTGCTTAAAAATTCTGCGCCAATATTGCTCCAGCTTCTTCATCAGCACGTTGACGATAAAAGCCATACAACCGCCAATGACAAACGGCAGCAAAACATCATATATACCAGCCAGCAGTTTTAGGCTGACATTGTAATTCCACAGCGCCCAGATAAGCACAATTGCAAAGGCCAGCAGACAATAAGGATTTCTTTCTTTCATAAGCAACCTCTATTCAAAGCGCATGTCCAAGGTAATACATGCTTATTAAATTAATAATATTATTGTAACATATAAGTGCGCACAAGACAAAAAAGAAGGCTTTTCTTTGCATAAGTTTCACATCTGTGGTATAATTCCATTGTAGTTTTTGCGCCTGTAGCTCAGTGGATAGAGCAATGGTCTCCGGAACCGTGTGCGGAGGTTCGATTCCTCTCAGGCGCACCAAAAAGAAAAGTACCCTTTCCATTTGTTTGGGAAGTGATTTTTTATGCACTAATATTATCGACCGGTTTTATATTCCTCTATATTCACTTTTCTGCAAACGCATGTTAGAATTAATTAGTGCTACCACAGCGGTAGGCGGTTGCTCTCCTCGGAGGGCTTTGCGGCTCTCCTATTGCAAGAATCCATATCCTTATGGAAATCTACAAGAAAGAGGGTGGCGCCGATGAATATTCTTGAAGTCCTCGCATTATTAGGCTTCGGTTTGGCTTGTGTCAAATTTGGCTATGAACTCGGTAAAAACGCAAAAAAATAACCGCCCAGCTCCTTGATATGTACCCAGTTTTCTGGACACCGCTTAAAAATTGAATAATTATATTTGCATCATGGATGTTTTCCTAAATTTAGAGGGAGGCATCCATTTTGTTTTAGCTTGAATTCTTCTGTTATTATAATAATCAATGTACTCAGCAATAGCATTTGAAAAAGATTCAAAAGATGGATAATCTTTCTCGAACCCATAGAACATCTCGTTCTTCAATCTACCGAAAAATGTTTCCATAATGCAGTTGTCATAGCAGTTGCCTTTTCGAGACATGGATTGAATGATTCCGTGTTTCTCAAGCTCATTCCTGTAAAATGCATGTTGGTACTGCCATCCTTGATCAGAATGCATAATCAGACCTTTTACCGAAGGAAAGCTTTTAAATGCCTTCGCAAGCATATCCTTGATTTGTTCTAGGTTTGGGTTGAGAGAAAGATTGTAAGAAATAATTTCATTCGTATTCATATCTAGAATAGGAGAAATATAGCATTTACCCCATGGCAGATTAAACTGTGACACATCAGTCGTCCACTTTTGCAATGGCTTTTCTGTCCTGAAATCTCGATTTATGATATTGTCAGCAACTTTGCCGACCTCGCCTTTGTAGGAATGATATTTTTCTTTGGGACGTTTACCGAGCAATGCAAGCTGGTGCATAATTCGTTGGACACGCTTGTGATTTACTCGAAAACCACGATTCAGAAGCTCCTTGTGTACGCGTCTCACTCCGTATCGCTTTTTATTCTCGTTGAAGATAGCAATAATTTTGGATGATAAATCGGCATTTCGTTCGCTGACTTTATCCGTTTTGCTAAGTTCGTAATAATATGTTGAACGCGATAAACCAATCGCATTCAGTAAATAGTTCAGCTTATGCCCTTCGTCACGCAGTTCTTTGACGAATGCAGCTTTTTCGCCTTGAGTTGCGCTGCGAATCTCTCTTCCCTCAAGGCAATCCTTTTTTTTACAACAGCAATCTCCGCTCTTAACCGCTCATTCTCTGCTCTAAGGCGAATCATTTCTTCTCGTTCGGACGGAGTAAGTTCTGCTGGTTCTATTTTCTTCTTCATGCCAGGCTCCTTTGGCGGTCGTCCTTTTCGTTGTGCGACCAATCCTTGATACCCTTTCATTCTATAACATCTGACCCATTGATACAAGAGTCCTTTGTTAATTCCAGCTGCGATAGCTGTTGGAGTAACTGATGCACCAGCTAGGATTTTATCTACTAATTCGTATTTTTCTTCCGCCGTCCATATTTTGTTCTGATTTTGAGGTTGTAGTGCTTCTGGTCCACAGGCATCTTCTATGCGAACCCAAATCCGAACCGTATCGTGAAAACGTTTCACTTTTGCACCTTCTGGAGTCTCTGGCCATTTCCCTTGTCGATATAACTCTTGTACTCATAACTATATTTCATAAAAATACCCCCAATACTGGTTGTCCAGTATTGGGGGTACATATCACCTACACTAGCGGTTATTTTTAACAGTTAATTTTGAAGGGCAACCGTCTATCGGTAGCACTCTTTCTATATTTATTATACTATATGAAGCGCCTGCAGGCAAGCATCAGGCAAGAAAAGTTCAAGGAATGTTTTCTTGACCTGCCAGTCATCATATTGTAAAATTAAATTAGTCTGAGGATGTGCCGCGTGGGACTGCCTGCCTGCGCGGCTCATTGTCTGTTTGCTCATAAATCAGCAGAGCCTTGTCTTTGCTGCCAAAAGCAGACAGGGAAGGATGCAAGCGCATGTACCGCTCAGGCGGTGGACGAGGAATGAGGTTATCGATCAGTCAGCGGATGCCTCACGGCCGGCTGCAGGCCGCAAACCGTGTACAAAGCCCTCCGGTAACGGGGGAGAGAAAAGCACGGTGGCAGAAAGGGCAAAGAATATAATACAGGCTCGCAAGGGAGAAGGTATTAAATACGAGGAAGGTTGACGCAGGCGTACTAAAGGTACGTCGAGGAAACTTGACGAAGCAGATGATGCCTTATACCTTGCAGCGTAGAGGAGGATTACTACTTATGTGCGGAATTGTAGGTTATATCGGTAATCACGAAGCAGCCCCCTTTTTGCTTGATGGTATGAGCAAGCTGGAGTATCGCGGTTATGATTCTGCCGGCATTGCTGTTTATGAAAACAACAGCATTCGTGTAGAAAAATGTGTAGGCCGTCTGGATGCACTGCGTCAGAAATTGGCAGGCAATATGCCTGTGGGCAATGTTGGTATCGGTCATACACGCTGGGCAACACATGGCCGTCCGTCGGATCGCAACGCGCATCCCCATACGGACAGCAGCGGTAAGTTTGTCGTTGTCCATAATGGTATTATTGAAAATTATCTTGGCCTGAAGGAAGAACTGATTGCCAAGGGACATGAATTCCTGTCCGAAACTGATAGTGAGGTTGTAGCTCATCTGATGGCGGACCAATATGATGGTGATTTCGAAGAAACCGTCAAAAAGGTGCTGAAGCTCATCAAGGGCTCCTACAGCTTGGTGTTTATGTGCGAATACGAGCCTGATAAAATTATCTGCACCAAAAAGGATAATCCGCTGATTATCGGCCTTGGCGAGGGTGAAAATTTTATCGCTTCCGATATTCCGGCGATTATCAACCATACGCGCCGTACCTTTATCATGAGCGACGGCGAAATCGCCACGGTAACGGCAGACGGTGTTTGGGTGCAGGATATCAACGGCACTCCCATCAGCAAGAAGGTATTTGTCGTTAACTGGAATGCCGAAGCAGCGGAAAAAGGCGGCTTTGAGCATTTCATGCTGAAGGAAATCTATGAACAGCCTAAGGCTTTGCGCGATACCATGACCAGTCGTCTGGACGCGGAAGCAAAAACCATCGGCTTCCCCGAGCTGAACTGGACAGCCGAGGAGCTGCGTGAAATCAATAAAATCTTTATCGTGGCCTGCGGTACCGCTTACCATGCAGGCATTGTCGGCAAATATTATCTGGAGCAGCTGGCGCGTGTGCCGGTTGAGGTGGATATTGCCAGCGAGTTCCGTTACCGCGATCCGCTTGTTGACGGCAACAGCCTGACGATTGTTATCAGCCAGAGCGGTGAAACTAGCGATACGCTGGCAGCACTGCGCGAGGCTAAACGTCTTGGCTCCCGCACTCTGGCGGTTACCAACGTTGTCGGCAGCTCTATTGCGCGCGAGGCAGACCAGGTTGTTTATACCTATGCCGGTCCGGAAATTGCCGTAGCATCTACCAAGGCTTATACCACACAGCTTCTGGCAATGCTGATGCTGGCGATTTATGTAGGCCGTCTGCGCGGCAGCATGAGTGCCGAGCGTGAGCAGGAGCTGGTGCAGGGCCTGACCTTTGTACCCGAGCAAATTCATAAAATGCTGGAAAACGTGGACCAGATTAAGGTGTTTGCGCGTGAATACGGCAGCAGTGAGGATGCCTTCTTCCTGGGACGCAGCCTTGATTATGCCGTAGCGCTGGAGGGTGCGCTGAAGCTGAAGGAGATTTCCTACATTCATGCGGAGGCTTACGCAGCAGGCGAGCTGAAGCACGGCACCTTGGCGCTGATTGTTTCCGGTGTGCCGGTAATCGTACTTGCAACGCAGATGGATGTATATGATAAAACCGTCAGCAACCTGCAGGAGGTTAAAGCACGCGAGGCTGTGGTTATTGCCATCGGCTTTGAGGGCGACACCTCTTTGGAAAAATATGCGGACCATGTTATCTACATCCCACGTACAGACAAATATCTGGCACCGCTGATGGCAGTGCTGCCCTTGCAGCTGCTGGCCTACTATGCGGCGCTGACTCGCGGCTGTGATGTTGATAAACCGCGTAATCTGGCGAAGAGCGTAACAGTTGAATAAAAAATAAAATTGACGGCGTAACAGATGCAAAAATCTGCTGCGCCGTTTTTGTAATTACAGAGATACGCTGCTTATGTTATACTAATATTAATTTGGAGCGGAAGGGGAAATAAAGCAGATGGCTTATAGCGAGCTTTTTAAAAATTACAGTGATATCCGCAATTTTATGCGGCGCTTTTATGTATACGGCTTTGAAAAGCGGCAGGATTTTACTGCTAAAAGCTCCAGAAGCTATGATGATAATCGCCGGCGTCTGGACAGCTGGCTGGAGGATTATATGAGTTTCAAAAGCGAAACGGACGGCAGAGCTTACCGCATTTCCTTTGACAGCAGCAGTATCAGTCATAATCCCTTGTATAAAAGCTGGAAGGCCAAGAGCTTTACGTCCATGGATATTACACTGCATTTTTATCTGCTGGATATTCTTGCCGACGGCAAGGCCTATTCGGCGGCAGAGCTGTTGGAGCTGCTGAGTGGCCGTTATTTCAACTGCTTTGACAATCAGCTGCGTCAGCCGGATGAATCGACGGTGCGCAACAAGCTGAATGAATATACTGCGCTGGGAATGCTGCGGCTGGTGAAGCAGGGACGGCGCAATCTTTACTGCCTGGCGCGTGATGAGGTGAACTGGCGCAGCTGGCAGCTTGCCTGCGCCTTCTTTTCCGAGGCGGCGCCTTTGGGAGAGGCAGGCTCCTATCTGCTGGATAAATTTGCCGAGGACTGCGAAGCTTTTGCCTTTAAGCATCATTTTATTTTATATACGATGGACAGCAAGCTGCTGTACGAGCTGTTGGAGGCAATGAACAGCAGGCAGTCCGTAACGCTTTACCGCTGTGACAAGGACGGCAGCAGCATACCGCAATATGTTTGTCCCTTGAAAATTTATTGCAGCACGAGGACAGGACGGCAGTATCTTTTGAGCTATAGCTATGCTGCGCAAAAGCTGCTTTTCAACCGTCTGGACCATATCGAGAGCATTGAGGTTAAACGCGCCGAAGGACGCTATGAGGAGTTTCTGCAGCTGGCTAAGGAGGCGGCGTCGCATATTTGGGGCGCAGGCATGCTCAGGACAGACCGGTTAGAGGAAATCAGCTTTACGGTGGAGGCGGCAGCTGACGAGCAGTTTATTGTGCAGCGCCTGGAGCGTGAAAAGCGCTGCGGAACGGTGCGGCAACTGGATGCGGAGCATTATCGCTTCAGTGCTGCCGTGTATGATGCGCGTGAGCTTTTGCCGTGGTTACGCACCTTTATCGGGCGTATTACTGCTTTTAGCTGCAGTAACGAGGAAATAGAGCGCATTTTTTATGATGATCTGGAGCAGACAGCGGCCTATTATCTGCAGGAGGTGCAAGCGGATGGCGAAAAATGACAGCTTTTTTAACGAAATATACGGCACCTATTTTAATGTTGTGAGCAGTATTCTGCGGCAGGCGCAGGAAAAGCAGCTGACGAAGGACAGCTTGGAGCTGTTGGTGCGGGAGCAGGCCTTTGCCGACAGTTGCCTGACCATTCCCAAGTCACTGCAGGACGGAAGCTGGCCGCTGCTGCAGAAGGATATGACTACGCCGCTACGGCATGCGCCGGCGATGCCGTTGACAACATTGCAGCGTCGCTGGCTGAAAAGCCTGTTGACGGATAAGCGGCTACAGCTTTTTGATGTAGATTGCAGTGGGCTGGAGGATGTGGAGCCGCTGTTCAGTGAGGAGCAGTTTGTGTATTTCGACCGTTACAGCGACGGTGACAATTATGATGCTCCGCAGTACAAACAGCATTTTCGCTTGCTGCTGCAGGCGATAACGAAAAAGCGCAGGGTGGAAATCAGCTTTATCAGCGGCAAAAACGAAAGCGTGCGTAAGGAATATCTGCCGCTGCAGCTGGAATATTCGGCGAAGGATGACAAGTTCCGCCTGAAGGCGGTGTGCGAGCGCCATCTGCATTACGTTAATGTGGGGCGCATCAAAAGCTGCAAAATACTGGAGCAGACGGAAGAAGAAGCCTGTATGCTGTTGGAGCCGGAGCGCTGTGCGGTTACAGTCCTGCTGACGGACGAGCGCAATGCTCTGGAGCGGGCAATGCTGCATTTTTCGCATTTGGAAAAGATAACGGAGCGCTTGGATGAAAAGCATTACAGGCTGCAGCTGATGTATAACAAAAGTGATGAAACGGAAATGGTTATCCGTATTTTATCCTTCGGACCGTTGCTGCGGGTGCAGGAGCCGGCAGGCTTTATTGAGCTGCTGCGTCACAGGCTGCGTAAGCAGCTGGCGCTGCGGGCGAAGGAGTAAGGGTAAAAATATAATTTGCCGGAAGCTCATTTGATGCCGAAGCCTTATTATAAACCACCGGACCTGTGGAATTTCTGCAGGCCCGGTGGTTTTTTTGTATTCTTAACAGTAATTTTCTTTTACGCAGTCAACAAATGTGTTATAATTAACGATACATGTCATTTTTGTGAAGAAGTTGAAATTTTTATGTGTAGGTGATGAAATGGAAATGTTTTTAGTGGCTGTGGGCTTCTATGGCATCGGCGTATTAACCATGCTGCTTCCCCACGGCATGCAGCGTGCTGCACACTGGCTTGCTAACAGCGCTGCCCTTTTTGGCAGCGCTGTCTGCGCTTATGCGGCAGGCCTGCTGCTTTTCGGCGGCGTGAGCCCCGCACCCCTGACCTGGGGCTCGTATTCTTTAGGCTGCGATGGCTGGAGCGCAGTCTTTCTGCTTTTGACCGGTATCGCCGGTGTTGTTACCAGCCTGTACGCGCTCGGTTATGCGCGTAGCTATGAGGGCAGCCGTCTGCGCCTTTTGGGCGGCATGTGGTGCCTGTTTATCATGTCTATGGTACTGGTGCTGCTGGCCGGCGATGCCTTCAGCTTCCTGCTTTTCTGGGAGATTATGGCCGTAGCCTCCTTTATGCTGGTTAACCATGAATCCGAAAAGCGTGCTACTTGGAATGCTGCCTATCAGTATCTGGTTATGACCAGCGTCGGTACGGCGGCGATTATGATTGCCTTTTTGCTGACAGGCTCGGCCAGCGAGGGCTTCAGTTTTGCTGCTATGGCCAAGAATACGTTGGATGGCAGCTGGCAGCATCTTGTTTTTGTCTGTGCCTTTGCCGGTTTTGCTTTGAAGGCCGGTCTGGTGCCGCTGCATGTGTGGCTGCCTAAGGCGCATCCGGCAGCACCCAGTCACGTTTCCGCGCTGATGAGCGGTGTTATGCTGAAGATTGCTCTCTACGGCTTCGGTCGTTTTATGTTCAGCTTTTTGCCTGCCTGGAATTACTGGTGGTGTGTTGTTGTACTGTTGGCAGGCGTAGTATCCGCATTTTTGGGCGTACTCTATGCTCAGATGGAAACGGATATCAAGCGCGTGCTTGCTTACTCCTCTGTAGAAAATATGGGCGTAATTTTTGCTGCCTTCGGCTGTGGTATGCTGATGAAGGCTTCCGACAGCAGCTTTTATATGCTTGGCTTTGTGGCAGCGTTGCTACATGCCTTTAACCACAGCATTATGAAGGTGCTGATGTTTATGTGTGCCGGCAGTATTATGCACGGCACCGGCAGCAAAAACCTGGAGCTGTTCGGCGGCCTCGCACGCAAAATGCCGTATACCGCTGTCTTTGCTTTCGTCGGCTCGCTGGCGCTTGCCGCTATTCCGCTGACGAACGGCTTTACCGGTGAATGGCTGGTGCTGCAGAGCTTTATCAGCCTGGGTACAAGCTGCGCCGGTCAGGATATCCGCCTGTGGACTGCGGTATCCTTTATTCTGCTGGGCTTTACCGGAGCACTGGCTCTCGGCTGCTTTGTACGCTTCTTCGGCATCACCTTCCTGGGCCGTGCTCGCAGTGAAACTGTGGAGCATGCGCACGAATCCGATAAATTTATGCTCGCTGCTATGGGCGTTGCATCTGTTTTAGTTGTTGCTTGCGGTCTTTATCCGCTGCCGGTCGTTCGCGCCGCTCTGTTGGCGCTGGGCATGCCTGTCGCACTTGATGCCTTCGGTATGAATCTGGCGTGGGCCGGTGTCGGTACTGCTATTTGCTACAAGCCGCTGCTACTGTTGGCTTTGTTGCTGGTGCTGGGCGCAGTGCTGTGGCTGGCTGTTAAGGACTGCTTTGTTGTGGAGAATGTTACCTGGAACTGCGGTACCTATCCGACGCAGCGTCAGCAGTATTCCGCAACCGGCTTCAGTAAGCCTGTACGCCGTGCGTTTGATTATCTGTTGAAGCCAAAACGTCAGGTAACCTACATGCGCAAGGAGCATGATTACTTCGGCCGTCAGCTTTCCTACAAGCTGGAAATTCCCGATATGATTACGGAAAAGCTTTATCAGCCGCTGCAGAAGCATTTTGTAAGTGTTTCTAATTTCCTGCGCCGTTTGCAGCAGGGCAGTGTGCGTTTATATGTTGCCTATGTTATGGTGGCAATGATGTTGGTACTGGTATGGGGGGCGCTTTATAAATGATTTTAGAGAATGAATTGTTACAGCTGGCCCTCGGTATGGCGCAGGCAGTTTTGCTGCTTTTGTGCGCTCCGCTGGTAACCGGCATTATTAAAAAGGTAAAGGCCTGGATGCAGAACCGTATCGGCAGCAGTATTTGGCAGGAATATTACGATATCCGCAAATGGTGGGGCAAGCCTACGATGCTTACTCCTTATACGAGCATCACCTTCCGTCTGGCACCCTGCGTATATTTTCTGACGACCTTTGCGGCAGCCTGCATGCTGCCGGGCTTCTTAGGCGGACAGGCCGGCTTCGGCGACGTTTTTGTATTTGTTTATCTGCTGGCCTTGGGACGCTTCTTTATGGCAGTTTCCTCAATGGATGCAGCCACCGCCTTTGGCGGTATGGGCGGCAGCCGTGAGGTGTATGTGGCTGCCTTTGTTGAGCCTGTGGTAATGCTGGCCGTGCTTTCCAACGTGCTGCACACTAACAGCACCTCGCTGGCAGGCATGAGCCTGCGTACGGATGAAGTCAACCTGACGGTAGCAGGCGTGCTGACCTGCATTGCCTTCTTCCTTGTATTGCTTGCAGAAAACAGCCGTATTCCTGTTGATAACCCTGATACGCATCTGGAGCTGACGATGATCCATGAATGTATGACACTGGAATATTCCGGCCGTCTGCTGGCGCTTATCCATTGGGCAAGCCAGCTCAAGCTGCTGGTATTCTTAGTGCTCTTCGCTATGCTGTATCTGCCGCTGGACTTGCCGGTTGTATTTAAGGTGCTTATCGGTGCGGTGGCTGTAGGCGTGGTTGAAACGTTGAACAATAAGATGCGCCTTTTCAAGGTGCGTGTATATCTGGCCGCAGCAGGACTGATGCTGCTGCTGGCAGTAGTGGCACAGTAAGGAGGTAACGATGGAATATTTGGTTGTAAGTTTAATGTTTATCGTTTTCCTGCAGACGCGCTTTGTGGAGCTGCGCCGTGCAACTCTGTGCCTGGCACTGCAGTCTGCCTTGATTGCTGCAGCCTGCCTCGTCGTAGGCATGAGCCATGGCAGCGGTCTGCATGCCTGGCTGCCCGGTGTGCTGACGATTGCCGTTAAGGTGCTCTTTATTCCTTACGCTATTTTACGCGTGGTAAATCAGCTGCGCGATGAGCGTGAAATTGTCAGCGATATCAATGTAAATTATTCTACTGCTTTTGCAGCCTGCAGTCTGGCACTCGGCTACATGGTAATTGACGGTCTGCTGCCGCAGGCCGAGGGCCGCGATATTCTGGCGACCTCTATGTTTATGATTATGACCGGTTTGGCGCTGATTGTTATGCGCAGCCGTGCCATTATGCAGATGATCGGCCTGATTACCTTGGAAAACGGCATTTACCTGCTCGGTCTGATTATGACGGAAGGTTTGCCGCTGATTATCGAGCTGGGTATTTTCCTTGATGTGCTGATTGCTGTTGTTATTCTTGTTATTTTAACCTCGCGTCTGCGTCTGTCGTTTAAAACGACGGATACAAATGTGCTGGACAAGCTGAAAGGGTAGGGGATGTAATGTTAACATATATTTTGATACTGTTATGCCTGCCACCCTTGTGCGCGGTGCTGGCACTGGCTGCGGGCTTCGGCAATAATATCCTGCATTGGCTGCACCGCCTGACGGCAACTGCTGTAGGTGTGTGCGTAGCGCTGATGGCAAAGTCCTTTAATCCTGCTGTGCCCTATGTAGACGATTATTTTTACATTGATGCGCTGAATATGTGGGTAATCATTATTATTACCACACTTTATCTGGCAGCAACCTGGACTGCGCGTAATTATCTTACGCGTGAAGAGCGCTGCGGCGTGCTCAAGGGCGAACAGCTGCAGACCGGCCGTTACTTTGCGCTTATGCAGCTTTTCTGCTGGACAATGTTTATCGTACTGCTGGTAAAAAATCTGGGCCTGATGTGGGTAGCAATCGAAGCGACTACCTTAATCAGTGCGCTGCTTATTTCCTTCAAATTTACCCGCGCCGCTTTGGAAGCAACGTGGAAATATATTATGGTTTGTACCGTCGGCATCTGCTTGGCGCTTTTAGGTACACTGGTGCTGTATTATGCACAGCTTGATGCTTTGGGCGGCGAAAAGGCGCTCAGCTGGCTGTATCTGCATGAGCATGCCAACAGCCTGAACCCGGCGATGACCAAGCTGGCACTGCTGTTTATCGTTATCGGCTACGGTACCAAGGCAGGCATGGCGCCGATGCACACCTGGCTGCCTGATGCCTATGCCGAGGCTCCGTCACTGACCAGCGGTATGCTGAGCGGTGCGCTCTGCAGCTGTGCGATTTACGTATTACTGCGTAATCTGGTTATCCTGCTGCCGACAGCAGGCGCTGCGATGATGAGCAGCATGCTGCTGTTCTTTGCTGTGCTGACTGTGGCGATTGCCGTGCCGTTCGTTGTTGTACAGCGTGACGTTAAGCGTATTCTGGCGTATTCCTCTATGGAAAACATCGGCATTATGGTTGCCGGTATCGGCGTCTTTTCCGCCTTCTCCCTGAAGGCTGTAATGCTGCATATGTACAGTCATGCGATGATTAAGTTCGTGCTGTTCTATATTGCCGGTACGATTATTCAAGAATATCAGACACGCAATATGATGCGTATTCACGGTATGATTAAGGATGTACCGCATACCGCAACCTTTTGGCTTACCGGTATGCTGGGTATTTTGGGCCTGCCGCCGATGGGACTTTTCTTCAGTAAGTTTTACATTATGGCGTCTATGTTCCGTGAGGGACATTGGGTAGCAGGCAGTCTGCTGATTATTCTGCTGGCCGGTGTGCTGATTGGTATTTTGTACCACGGTATGCGTATGCTGTGTGATAAATCCAAGCGTCAGCCCTTGGGCGATTTGCTGGGAGCAACTGACGTGCCTGTGCTGGCTGCGCTGCTGCTTTTGACCTGCGTAGTGGGTGCAGGCTTTGAAAATATTCCCTGGCTCAACAATCTGCTGAACCAGGCTGTGCGGATTATAGGAGGCTGAGATAATGCTAGTTAAACCGGAAAATTTGCGTGGTGCTGCCAATATCTGCAGCGACAGCGGCAAGCGTCCGCTGGCTGCTATGTTCGGCGCAGACGAAACGCTGCAGGGCGGCGGTCTGGCCATCTACTGCCTGTTCTATAATGCTGCCAAACGCGATATCGATGTTTTGAAGGCGCCGTTCCCCGCGGACGGTCCGCTGGAATATCAGTCGCTGACTACGCTGCTGCCGGCTGCTGCCTGGTATGAGCGCGAGCTGCATGATATGTTCGGCTTCGAGCCGCAGGGACATCCCGATATGCGTCCGCTGGTACTGCATGAGAGCTTTCCCGAAGGCTTCCATCCGCTGCTGAAAAAATATCCCAAGGATTATGATGCACGAGGACATCGTGAATACGAAATGCTTACCTCGCAGGGTGAAGGCCTCTTTGAGGTTCCTGTAGGCCCTATTCACGCAGGCATCATCGAGCCCGGTCATTTCCGCTTCAGTCAGGCCGGCGAGGCTATGCTGCAGCTAGATGCCAAGCTGTTTTTTACCCACCGTGGTATTGAAAAGGCTGTCGAAGGATTGACACCGATGGAGGCACTGCCGATTGTAGAACGCATTTGCGGTGCCTGCAGTGTGGCTAATACGCTGAGCTTCTGTCAGGCGGTAGAAAAATGCTCGGAGGCAGAGGTGCCTTATCGTGCGTGGTTAATCCGTACCTTGGCTGCGGAGATGGAGCGCTTGTATAACCATGTGGGCGATACGGGCAATATTTGCGCCGGTGTCGGCTTCTCGCCTGTAATCAGCATGGGCACGCGTCTGAAGGAGTATCTGATGCAGCTTAACGAAATGCTGGCAGGCAACCGTTTCCTGCGCGGTCTGATTATCCCCGGAGGTGTGCAGTACGATGTTACCGACGCTATGCTGGAGGAAATCGAGGAGGTTCTGCGTGAGGTAGAAGCTGTTTATGCCGATATGGTACATATCATGTGGGAGCAGGCGAACTTCGTCAACCGTATCCGTACCACCGGCAGAGTACGTCAGGAAACTGCCTTTGATCTGGCAATGGTAGGCGTGGGTGCGCGTGCCAGCGGCAGTACCCGTGACAGCCGTAAGGATATCGGTTACGGTATTTATGATGAGCTTGATTTTGAGGTTATTACGGAAACAGCGGGTGATGTCGAAGCACGTATCAAGGTGCGTATCGGTGAGGTTGCCCAGAGCCTGAAGCTGGTGCGTCAGCTTATCAGCAAGCTGCGCCGCAACGCGGAAACGCAGCTGGCGGTAGAGCTGGGCGAGCTGCAGCAGGAGGAAGGTCATTTTACATGGGGCATCAGCGAATCTGCCCGCGGTGATAATCTGCATTGCCTGCTGCTGGACAAGGAAGGACGCATAGACCGCCTGTTTGTGCGCAGTGCCTCCTATCCTAACTGGCCGGCGCTGACTGTGGCTGTACAGGGCGACATCATCCCGGACTTCCCGTTAATAAATAAGAGCTTTGAGTTATGCTATGCCTGCATAGACCGCTAAGGAGGTGGCAAGATGTTAAAAATGCTGGAGGCAATTCTTCACGGAAAGATTGCTACCGAAAATATTGATACTACGGGCCACAAGCGTCTGCGCGGTCAGCTGCAGTGCGACGGCAGCTGCGACGGCTGCGGTGCCTGTGCCGCTGCCTGCCCGGTAGGAGCTGTGAGTGTGGCTGACGGTAAAGCAAAAATAGATTACAGTAAGTGCGTTTTCTGCGGCCGCTGTGTAGAGGCCTGCGCGCGTAAGGCGTTGGTGCACACGAACCATGATGCTTTGGCGCAGATTCTGGCTGACAGTGCCGTGGAGGTCAGCGAGGCTGTTACGGCAAAGCTGGGACGCTCTCTGCATGTACGTCATCTTGACGCTGGCAGCTGCAATGCCTGCGATTTTGAGCTGGGTGCGATGAGTAATCCTGTTTATGACTTGCACCGTTACGGTATCGCCTTCGTTGCTTCTCCGCGTCATGCGGATATGCTGATGGTTACCGGCGTGGTTACGCGCAATCTGGAGCAGGCGCTGCGTATGACCTATGACGCAATGCCTGAGCCGAAAATGGTGATGGCCTGCGGTGCCTGTGCCTGCGGCGGCGAAACCTATGGCAGCACTTATGCTGTTGTGGGGCGTGCGGCTGACGTTTTGCCGGTTGATATTGCTGTGCCCGGATGCCCGCCGAGACCGGCTGCGATTATTGTGGCTTTGTGTGCTGCGGCAGACATGCTGAAGGAAAGAATGTAATTGTGTTTTATAAAGGAATTAATCAGTATTTAATTACACTGATTAATTCCTTTTTTTTGTATTTTTATTCTTGTACTCAGCTGTAATCCGTGATAATATATAGAAAATCAGTTACGCTTGATAAACTGATATAGGTAATATAAATGAGGGGGTTTGAAAAATGATTGTTTTTAGACCGGCAACTTTCAGCGATGTAGAACATATACACAAATTGCTGAATTATTATGCAAAAGAAGGCTTGATGCTGCCGCGTGCGCGCAATGCGATTTACGAGAATTTGCGCGATTATATTTTAGCGGTGGAAAACAACCGTCTGTTGGGCTGCGGTGCGCTGCATTTTGTCTGGGACCGCTTTGCGGAAATCCGCTCGCTGGCGGTGGAACCGAGCCTGCAGAAAACAGGCATAGGCCGTCAGCTGGTGGAGCATTTGGAAAAGGAGGGCATTGAGCGCGGAGTGACGATGTTTTTCACTCTTACCTATCAGCCGGGATTTTTTGCCAAGTGTGATTATATTGAAACTGCGAAGGATAAGCTGCCGCAGAAGGTATGGAAGGAATGCGTGTATTGTCCGCAGTATCCGTACTGCAATGAGATTGCTTTCATCAAGACAACGGTTGATTACGAGCCGTCGCAAATTAAGTTTTAAATTTTAGGGCTGCCGTGCGCGTTTTGTCATTGCTGATGATGATGCGCTGCGGGCAGCTCTTTTATTTTTGGGCGTGTAATGTTACAATAATCAAATAGAGTATAAAAACCGCACGGTGATTTTGCCGCTGCGGTGTCAGATAAATTTACGGAAAAGAGGTTGAACTTATGAAATTATATTCCTGGAATGTTAACGGTTTGCGTGCCTGCATGACGAAGGGCTTTGCTGAATTTTTGCAGGAGGCAGCACCGGATATTATTTGTCTGCAGGAAACGAAGATGCAGCGCGAGCAGGCGGATTTTGTGTTCCCCGGCTATGAGGAGTATTGGAACAGCGCAGAGCGCAAGGGCTACAGTGGTACTGCTGTTTTTACGAAGGTTAAGCCTTTGGCTGTTACCTATGGCCTGGGGCAGGAGGAGCACGATAAGGAAGGGCGCGTGATTACGCTGGAGTTTGAGGGCTTTTTCCTCGTGACGGTGTATACGCCTAATTCCAAGGATGGCTTGGCGCGTCTTGATTACCGCATGGTGTGGGAGGATGTGTTCCGTGCTTATCTGCAGGAGCTGGATGCGAAGAAGCCTGTTGTTGTCTGCGGTGATCTGAATGTGGCGGCTGAGGAGATTGATTTGAAGAATCCTAAGACTAACCGCAAGAATGCAGGCTTTACGGATGAGGAGCGTGCTAAGTTCCGTGAGCTGAAGGCTGCTGGATTTACGGACAGCTTCCGTTATCTGCATCCGGAGAAGGTTAAGTACAGCTGGTGGAGCTATCGCTTTAAGGCGCGCGAGAAGAATGCTGGTTGGCGTATTGATTATTTTGTGGTTTCGGACAGGATTGCGGATAAGCTGCGGAGTGCGGAGATTCACAATGAGGTTTTCGGCAGTGACCATTGTCCGGTAAGTGTTGAGCTGGATGTGTGAATTTCTGGCGTCGCAATTGTATATCGTTTCAATCAGAGCGATTTCTTAACGCAGATTTCGTGTAGATTCAAGACGCAGTGTTGCAACCTTATGTGAATATCTCAGGTGAATTTTTGGTGTCGCAATTGTATATCGTTTCAATCAGAGCAATTTCTTAACGCAATTTTCGTGTGGAACCAAGACGAAGCGGCGCAAAACTCGCGCTATGCTGACAAATGCTACTATAAAAATTAGGCATAGCGCTCAGACATTGCGCCCCTTAGCGGTTCGCGTCAAGCCAATCAGCTGCGCTCTGTGAGCTTGCTTCTTGGGACACTATCGCATGGCGCGCATAAACCAATCAGCATCGTCCTACGGACTTGCTTCTTGGATGCGCCCGCATGTGGTTCCAGACACTCATTTGCTAAAATTGCTATTCATTACACGATATAACAATTGCTCGTTTTATACTTAATTTTTACGGTTTGTTTTTTAGTTGGTGATGAACATGGATTTTAAAATTCAGGCTCCGTTTGAGCCTGCCGGCGACCAGCCGCAGGCGATTGCCAAGCTGGCGGAGGGCGTGGAGCAGGGCTTGCGCACGCAGGTGCTGCTGGGTGCAACGGGTACGGGCAAGACGTATACGATTGCGCAGGTAATCAATAAGGTGCGCAAGCCGACGCTGGTGATTGCGCATAATAAGACGCTGGCGGCACAGCTGGCGAGTGAGCTGAAGGCGTTCTTCCCGGAGAATGCGGTGGAATATTTTGTTTCGTATTACGATTATTATCAGCCGGAGGCCTATATTCCCCAGTCGGATACGTATATTGAGAAGGATGCTTCGATTAACGACGAGATTGATAAGCTGCGCCACAGTGCGACCAGCGCTTTGTTTGAACGCAAGGATGTCATTATCGTAGCCAGTGTTTCCTGCATTTACGGCTTAGGCGCGCCGCAGGAGTATTATGATATGGTGCTGTCGCTGCGCTTGGGGCAGATTATCGACCGCCAGAAGATTTTGCATAAGCTGGTGGAGATTCAATATAATCGTAATGATATTGATTTCAAGCGTGGCACCTTCCGTGTGCGCGGTGATGTGATTGAGGTTATTCCGGCGGCCTACGGCGAGAAGGCTGTGCGCATTGAAATGTTCGATGATGAGGTTGACCGCATTGTGGAATTTGATGTGCTGACGGGTGAGATTCTGGCGCAGCGTAACCATGTGGCGATTTTCCCGGCGAGCCACTATGTTACTAGCCGTGAGAATCTTGAACGCGCTATGAATGATATTCGCGAGGAGCTGGACGAGCGCCTTGATGAGCTGAATAAGCATGGCAGGCTGTTGGAAGCACAGCGTCTGGAGCAGCGCACTAATTATGACTTAGAGATGATGCAGGAGATGGGCTACTGCTCCGGCATTGAAAACTATTCGCGCCATCTGGCAGGACGCAAAGCCGGTGAGCCGCCGTTTACGCTGGTAAATTATTTCCCCAAGGATTTTTTGCTGGTGGTGGATGAATCGCACGTAACGCTGCCGCAGATTCGCGCTATGTATGCCGGTGACCGTTCGCGTAAGGAGATGCTGGTGGAGCATGGCTTCCGTCTGCCGTCGGCCTATGACAACAGACCGCTGACCTTTGACGAGTTTCAGGCGCAGATTAAGCAGGCGATTTATGTTTCTGCTACGCCGGCGAAGTATGAGCTGGAGCAGGCAGATAATGTCGTTGAGCAGATTATCCGTCCGACCGGACTGCTGGACCCGCAGATTGAAATCCGCCCGATTAAGGGACAGATAGATGATTTACTGGGCGAAATCAACAAGGTTGCCGCCGCGGGCGAGCGTGTGCTGGTGACTACACTGACGAAGCGCATGGCAGAGGACCTGACAGAATATCTGAAGCAGGCAGGTGTGCGTGTGCGCTACTTGCATTCGGAAATCGCCACGATTGAAAGAGCGGAGATCATCGACAGCCTGCGTGCCGGTAAGTTTGATGTGCTGGTAGGCATCAACCTGCTGCGTGAAGGCCTTGATTTGCCGGAGGTATCGTTGATTGCGATTCTGGATGCGGACAAGGAAGGCTTTTTGCGCAGTGATACGGCGATGATTCAGACTATCGGACGTGCTGCGCGTAATGCTCACGGTCGTGTTATTATGTATGCCGACCGCATTACCGACAGTATGCAGCGCGCGATTGATGAAACCAACCGCCGCCGTGAAAAGCAGCAGGCGTACAATGAGGAACACCACATTACGCCGAAAACGATTTATAAGGAGCAGCGCCAGCTGATTAAGCTGACGAAGGTAGCAGATACGGAAGAAGCAGAAGCCTATGGCAGCAGCAAGAAGCTGAAGCAGAAATCAACTAAGGAGCTGAACACGCTGGCCCGCGAGCTGGAAAGACGGATGCAGGAGGCGGCCAAGGCGCTGGATTTCGAGGCGGCGGCCGAGCTGCGTGACCAGCTGATTATCGTCAAAGGACAGATGGGACAGAAGCTGGTGCCGAAGAAAAAGAAAAAATAAATGCCGATGCGGAAGTTTGACTTTTCCTGTTTGGCGTTATATAATATACAAGATATTTTTATTCAAATTCTGTGAAGCGGAGCAGTAATCTGCAGTATCTTTCAGAAAGTCGGCGGTTGATGCGAGCCGGCAGCTAGGGCAGATGAACTCACCGTGAAGAAGCCGCAAGGAAATGTGCGGACGTGATGCTGCGTTAAGGCTAATTGAGTGGCGGCTGTAGCCGCAATCAGGGTGGTACCGCGAATTTTTCGTCCCTGACCTTCTTTAAGGTCGGGGATTTTTTATTTTCGACCAACAATAATACCTGGGAGGTAATGAAATGATTCAAGAAAAGTATGCTCCCCATGATATTGAAGCTAAATGGCAAAAATACTGGGAAGAAAACAAAACCTTTAAAGTAGAGATGGATAAGGATAAGCCTAAATCCTACGTTCTGGAAATGTTCCCCTATCCGTCCGGCAACCTGCACATGGGCCACGTTCGTAACTACTCCATCGGCGACGTAATTGCACGTTTCCGCACTATGAAGGGTTTCAACGTGCTGCATCCGATGGGCTGGGACTCCTTTGGTATGCCTGCTGAAAATGCTGCTATCAAACACAATATTCCGCCTAAGAAATGGACTCTGGAAAACATCGCTAACATGACTCGTCAGCTGAAGGCCCTCGGTCTGTCCTACGATTGGGACCGCGAGGTTACTACCTGTAAGGAAGATTATTACAAATGGACTCAATGGTTCTTTGAGCTGTTCTACAAACGCGGTCTGGCAGTTAAAAAGGAATCTGCTGTAAACTGGTGCGACACCTGTAACACCGTATTGGCTAACGAGCAGGTTATCGACGGCAAATGCTGGCGCTGCGACCATGAGGTTGTTAAAAAGGATTTGAGCCAATGGTTCTTCAAAATCACCGATTATGCTGATGAGCTGCTGAAGGATCTTGACCTGCTGCCGGGCTGGCCCGAGCGCGTAAAAACCATGCAGCACAACTGGATTGGCCGCAGCGAAGGCTTGGAATTCTCCTTTGAAATCCCTGCGCTCAACGATACTGTTGCTGTTTACACCACCCGTCCGGATACTGCTTACGGCGTAACATTCATGGCTCTGGCTGCCGAGCATCCGCTGATTAAAAAGATTTGCGAAAACAATCCGAAGGCTGACGAAATCAATGCTTTCTGCGAGCGTGTTCGTAATCAGTCCGAAATTGAACGTACCTCCAGCGAATCCGAAAAAGAGGGCGTATTCACCGGCGTATACTGCATCAACCCGTTCACCGGCCGCAAGGTAGAAATCTGGGTAACCAACTATGTACTGTATGATTACGGTACCGGCGCCGTTATGGGCGTTCCTACCGGTGACCAACGTGACTGGATGTTTGCTGACAAATACGGCATTGAAAAAATCGTTACCATCTGCCCGGTTGGCAAAGAGCTGAAGCTGGAAGAAATGACCTGCGCTTACGAAGAAAAAGAAGGCATGCTGGTTAACTCCGGCGAATTCACCGGCATGGAAATGCACAAGGCTATGAGCGCTATCATGGACAAGGCTGAAGCTGAAGGCTTCGGTAAACGCCGTGTAAACTATCGTCTGCGTGATTGGCTGATCAGCCGTCAGCGTTATTGGGGCGCTCCGATTCCTATCATTTACTGCCCGCACTGCGGCGAGGTTCTGGTTCCGGAAGACCAGCTGCCGGTTCGCCTGCCTGAGGACGTAAGCTTCACTGCCGGTGCTAAATCTCCGCTGGCAACCTCCGAAGAATTCGTTCACTGCAAATGCCCGAAATGCGGTGCTGACGCAATCCGTGAAACCGATACCATGGACACCTTCCTGTGCTCCTCCTGGTACTATCTGCGTTATACCGACGCACACAACGACAAGATGCCGTTTGACAAGGAACTCAATAACTATTGGGGTCCTGTAGACCAATATATCGGCGGTATTGAGCATGCTATTCTGCATCTGCTGTATTCCCGCTTCTTTGTAAAGGTTCTGCGTGACGCAGGCCTGGTTGATTATGATGAACCGTTCAGCAACCTGCTGACTCAGGGCATGGTAATCAAAGACGGTGCTAAGATGAGTAAATCTCTGGGCAACGTTGTTTCTCCTGAAGAAATTCTTTCCAAATACGGTGCCGATACCGCGCGTCTGTTCATCCTCTTTGCTGCTCCGCCTGAAAGAGAGCTGGAATGGAGCGACCAGGGCGTTGAAGGCTCCTTCCGCTTCCTGAACCGTATCTGGCGTATCGTACAAGCATTTGAAGCTGTTCTGGCACAAAAGGTTACCGAATACGATCACAGCAACCTGAGCGAAGCAGATAAGGACCTGCGCCGTGTACTGCATAGCAGCATTAAGAAGGTTACCAACGATATCGAAACCCGCTTCAACTTCAACACTGCTATTTCCACTATGATGGAACTGGTTAACGCTCTCTATGCTTATAAAGAAGCTGCCAAAGAGCCGAATGCAGGTCTGATTTACGAAGCAATTTCCGACCTCATCAAGATGATGAGCCCGTTTGTTCCGCATATCACCGAAGAGCTGTGGCGCGGTGCTATTGATGCCAACAGCAGCGTACATGAACAGAGCTGGCCTGAGTGCGATGAAGAAGCCCTGAAGGTTGACAATGTAGAAATCGTTCTGCAGGTTAACGGCAAGGTTCGCGGCCGTCTGACTGTTCCGGCTGAAGCTACCAAAGAAGAGCTGGAGAAAATTGCTATGGCTGACGCTAACGTTCAGGCTCACATCGGCGATGCAACCGTACGCAAGGTTATCTGCGTACCCGGCCGTCTGGTAAACATCGTAGCCAAATAATTTTCCGACCAGTAACTAACCACTAGTAACTACCGCAGTTACAGCTGTCCTGCAGCAGGCAGTTTCCGCAGACTGTAGCGTGGACAAAAAAATAAGCAGTGCATGTCAGCAATGACATTATTTAGTAGTACTAAATAACGCTTACATTTTCAGAGTCTCTGAGAATAACGTAATTGTTATTCTTGGGGGCTCTTTTTGTTTTTTTGGTGATGTTTATTCAGCGATTAATTTAGAAGAGGCTCCCCTAGGGGGAGCTGTCACCCGCAAGGGTGACTGAGAGGGGAGAATAACTAAAGGAGAATAATTATGTTTAATAATTTATCGGATAGAGCAACAAAGAATTTTGCGAAAAAATTGCGTAGAGCAATGACTAAACAGGAAAAACATCTATGGTATGATTTTTTACAAAAACATAGGTGTAAGTGGTATAAACAAAAGCCAATAGGTAAATATATTGCAGATTTTTATTGTGGACATGTTAAGTTGATAGTTGAACTGGATGGGAGTCAACATTACGAAGATAAGCATGCTAAATATGATGAAAGAAGGACAGCTTATTTTAATGATTTGGGAATAACAGTAATAAGATTTCCTAATAATGCTATTGATAAAAATTTTAATAGCGTTTGTGATGAGATAGAGAAGGTTGTGTCTGCGTTGGAATTGATTATGAAAACGTAAGAAATAAGACTTTAGAAGAGGCTCCCCTAGGGGGGGAGCTGTCACCCGCAAGGGTGACTGAGAGGGGATAGAGTTCAGGAAACAGTTGCATAGAAAAACCCCTCTCCGCCTCGACAAGCTCGGCACCTCTCCCCTAGGAGAGGCTCGGTCTGCCGATGCACGTCATATGAGAGGCTCTTTAAGATAGGCTCTATTTTTGTTCTAAAATATTTTCCCCAACATTCTAAGGAGGTATCCCCATGCAAGCAAAAGCTAAAAAACTGATCTTCATCGCCGTTCTTATCACAGGCTGCATAATAACCAGCCTTATAAGCACCAATGACAAAGCAAAAACGTTGCCTGGCGGCAGTAGCCTGCTTCAGTCCGCGCAAGGTGCGGTCGCATCCAAAGCAGCGCAGGCAAAAACAGTGCGCGTGCAGGTGAGCGGCGCCGTGCTGGAGCCGGGAATTTACGATGTGCCTGTCAGCTGCAGAGTGGAAGAAGCTATTGCTGCTGCCGGCGGTCTGACGGAAAATGCTGACAGTGAACGCGTTAATTTGGTGCGTAAGGTGCGCGACGGTATGCAGATACGAGTACCTGTGAAGAATGCTGCACGGACAAGCAGAACGCAGAGGAAAAGCGCTCAGGCAAAGTCCGGTTTAGGTGAAAGTGCGTCTAAAAAGTACGGCAGTGCTAAAGCAGGCTCAGGCAGAAACAACAGCATGATGCAGAACGTGCGCATCAACAGCGCGAGCGCAAGAGAGCTGCAGCAGCTGCCGGGTATCGGCCCGGCGTTGGCGCAGCGCATTGTGGAAACAAGAAAAGGCGGGCGTTTCACCAGTGCGGATGATTTGCTGCGTGTGCCGGGAATAGGCAAAGCCAAGCTGGCAAAGCTGCGTGATTATGTGGAGGTGGATTAGTGCTGCAGAAAACACGTTATCTACGATTATTTTTACCGTTCATGCTGCTTTGTATATTATTCTTTCGTCTGCTTACCGTGCCGCCGTCCGCCGAGCAGCAGCTTGCTGCCTGCGTAGGCAGCAAGCTGGTTGTGCAGGGAGCAGTGGAGCCTTTGAGCGTGCGCAGACTGGATGGCTTTAGCAGTGCGGTTCTGCGTTGCGAAAAAGTATATAGCGATACAGAGCTTGCTTACAGCGGTCGTTTGCGCGTAAGCGTGAAGGGCGAGCTGCCGCAGGCAGGCTGCGTAGTGCTTAAGGGGACGCTGGAGCAGCTGGACAGCCTGCGTAACCCCGGAGGCTTTGACGCTGCCGGCTATAACAGAGTGCAGGAGCTGGGCGGACGTTTACGCAAGGCGCAGCTGCTAAAGACTGAGCCGCAGGTTTTGTGGTGGCAGCGTTTTGCTTTGTGGAACAAAAAGCTGAGCGAACGCATAGAGGCAGCAGCCGGCTCTGAATATGGGGCGCTGCTGAGCGGCATGGTGCTTGGCGGCAGCAGCAGGCTGGATGAAGAAACACGCGAGCTGTTTACGGATAACGGGCTGGCACATCTTCTTTCTGTTTCGGGCACGCATATTGTGCTGCTCACAGGCCTGCTGCTTGCTTTGCTGCAGTGGGTACCGCTGCCCTGGCGTAAGGTTATTGTTATCATTTTGCTGGCTGCCTATGCTTTGCTCTGCGGCTTGCGTCCTCCGGTGCTGCGAGCACTGGCTATGAGCAGCGTTCTGCTGCTTGGCGGCAGCGGTGCGGAGCGCGGGCGCTTGCTGTGCCTGGTGGCGGCACTGCTGTTGTGCCTGCAGCCGTTATGGATGGCCGATATCGGTTTTCGGTTATCGTTCGGGGCGGTGGCCGGTCTTTTGTGGCTGCTTCCTGCATGCCAAAGGCTGCTGCCGCAGGCTTTGCCTGCGCCGATAGGCGAGGCGGCAGCAGTTTCACTGGCAGCACAGCTGGCTGTACTGCCGCTGGAGGTTTATTATTTTTATCAAATTTCGCTGATTGCGTTGATAAGCAATATCGTGCTGGTGCCGGTGTTGGAAATCGCGGCGCAGTTGGCACTCGTGGGCGCACTGTTGCCTGCCTGCGGTGATTATCTGTTGCAGATTGCTGCCTGGCTTGCGGCGCAGGTGCTGACGCAAGCGCGTTTTTTTGCCGAACTGCCGTACAGCACTGTAGTTATCGGCAAGCTGCCTGCTTATTGCTTTGTAATCTATTATGCAGCGCTCTTTGTGTGGGCAGATTTCCCCTGGCTGCAATTTTGGAGTAATAGGGATCGTCGCTGTATCCTGCTTTTGCATGCCTTGCTGCTTGCCGGGACGCTTGCTTATCAGCAGTGCCGCACGCTGCCGCTGGCTTGCTATTTTCTGGATGTTGGACAGGGGGACTGCGCTGTTATCGTCACGCCGTCGCAGCGGGTGGCAATTATTGATACCGGCGGTTTAAAAAATCTTTCGACTGCAACGCGCGTGATAACACCATTTCTGCGCTATCTTGGCAAGCGTGAGGCGGATATCCTGCTTTTAAGCCATTATGATTTTGACCATGTCGGTGCTGCGGCGGATTTATTGCGACAGCTGCGGGTAAAAAAGCTGCTCCTGCCCAATGAAGCACTTACAGAGGAAAGCCAAAGGGTGCAGCAGAAAATTTTGGCGCAGGCCGGCAGGACGCAGGCGCATGTTGTGCAGAGCGGTGAACGCTATACGTTGGATGATAATGCAGAGCTTGTTTTGGTTGATGTGCCGCAGCAGGCTGTGCCGGGTAACGAAGCCAGCACGTTGGCGGCGCTGCACAGCGCGCAAGGCAGCGTGCTGTTTACAGGCGACATGGGGGAAGAACGCGAGCGAGGGCTGCAGCTGCAGCAATACGCTGTGCTGAAGGCAGGACACCACGGTTCGCATTACAGCAGCAGTATGGAATTTCTTGAGCAGGTGCGCCCTAAGCTGACGGTAATTTCCTGCGGACGCGCCAACCGCTACGGCCATCCGCATCAGGAAACGCTGGAGCGCTTGCAGATAATAGGCAGCAATGTTGTCAGAACGGATGAGCTGGGGTGCATTAAAGTTGTTTTTGACGCAGAGGGAATAAAATGCTATAGTTATGTATATCATAAAAATGTTTTTTAGGAGTGCGAATATACTCATGGACATTAAAGCAGAAGAATTGCTTGCCAAATTACAACAGCATAAGCCGCTGCCGCAGGCGCAGGTACTGCTTTTGTGCGGCGAGGAGGATTACTACCGCAACAGCATTATTGCCGCGCTGCCGGAATATGTTTTTGGCGATACGCCGGAGGCTGACCGCGAAATAACGGTCTTTGACAAAGATACCAACCTGTCCGGATTGCAGGCGGCTGTCAACAGCTATCCCTTCTTCTGCGGCAAATCGCTGATTTTCCTGAAGGACGAAAAGCTGTGGGCAGCAAAGCCTGCCAAAGCAAACAGTGCTGCTGATTCGCAGGATGATACCGATTCCAAGAAAATGGAGCAGCTGGCGGCGATTGTCAGCGACGTACCGGATTATTGCCTGCTTGTAATCAGCAGTAAGAAAATGGATAAGCGGACCAAGCTGTATAAGCAGCTTAAAGCAAGTGCGCTGATTTGTCCGTGCGAGCGCATTAAGGAAAGAGATCTTGATGACTGGCTGTATGCGCAGGCAGCAGCATACGGCGCACATTTTACCAGAGATGCGCTGGCCGCCATCAGCGAATATATTGAGCCCGTGAAGGAAGAAATTCCCTTGGATTTGCTGCAGCAGGAAATCGGCAAGCTGGCGATTTATGCCGCAGGACGCAGAGAATGGACGGAAGAGGATGTGCTGAATGTTTTTGCACTGCTGCCCAACGCTTCATCTTTTGCGCTGACCAATTATATTATGGCAGGCAAGCTGAAGCAGTGCTTGGAGCTGTTGGCGAGCGAACGCAAGCACGGAACCTATATTCTGCCACTCAGTGCAACCGTAGCTTTTAAACTGCGTCAGGTGCTGCGTTATCTGGAGCTGAAGCGCAGAGGCTACGACCAGAAGGGCATTATGGATGAGCTGGGGATGCGCAGCCCATATGCCTACAGATTTTTGGAGCGCGACAGCAGGCGCTTTGATGAAAAGCGTCTGACGGAAGCTTTGCTGGGACTATCTGATATGAATATCAAACTGCGTCAGGGCGGACGTGGCTACGAAAAGCTGGAGGAAATTCTTGTCCGCCTGCTTGCCTGACAGTTCATTATCAGAAATTAAAGCTGGACAAAAGCACTTAATATCTGCTATAATAGTGAGACAGTCAACGAGGACTTTTTTGAGTAAGGAAGTAGTGTGTCCATGCTTAAAAAGGTCCTTTTTCGTTTATCTTGCAGAAAATATGTAGGGAGCATTTTTCTGCAGCATGATAATTAGGGAGTATTGAGAAAGGAGGCAGCCTTATGGCTGCACTGATCATGAACAACAAAGATTTACTGTACGTAATTAAACCCGAAGAACAAAACGAAAGCACTCTGCGTGAGCTTCTGACTCTGCATCCGGAGATTCAGTTTGTATCTCTGATGGGTGTGGATTTTGCCGGTAATGATACCGACGAAAAAATCCCGATGAAGATTTTCCTCGAGGATATCGATGGCTTTTTGGCAGGCAGCGCAGCACAGACTGACGGCTCCTCCGTTGTACTGACCGGTATCGCTACTCTGAACGATGCCCGCGTTGATATGAAGGTTGATAAAACCGTTAACTGGTTTGTTGATTATAACTATGAGCATTTTGACGCAGAAAGCGGCCGCATGATCGGTACTCTGCGCATTCCCTGCTATCTGATTCACAACGGCAATCATGTTGATTCCCGTTCTATTTTGAATGATACTCTGGCTTATGTAGAAAAAGAAATCATGGATTTGTTTGCTAAGCATCCGGTAATTGCCGGTCTGGAGCATGTAAATCCTGCTGAGATTGAAAAGTTGCTCTTCACCAGTGCTACCGAGCTGGAATTTTGGGTAAAAACTCCGCGTGAGGACGCACCGCTGGAGGCTTTGAGCTCTTCTCAGGTAATGCAGGAGCAATATTGGCAGCGTACCCGCGGCAACGTGCGTACTGCATTGGAGCAGACGATTCAGACTCTGGAGTTGTATGGCCTGGATCCTGAAATGGGCCATAAGGAATGTGGCGGCGTTAAAGGTCAGATTGATGCCGCAGGTCATATGACTCACGTTATGGAGCAGCTTGAGGTTGACTGGAAGTTCAGCAGCGGCGTTCAGACTGCAGATAACGAGCTTTTGGCACGTATCATTGTTAAAGAGGTTTTCCGCATGAACGGCTTGGAGGTTTCCTTCCAGGCTAAACCGATTCCCGGTGTTGCAGGCAGCGGTGAGCATACGCATGTGGGCATTGCCGCAAAAATGAAAAACGGCAAGATTGTCAACCTGTTCTCGCCGAAGGATATGCATGAGGACTTCCTGTCCGCTATCGGCTACGGCGCTCTCATGGGCCTTTTGAAAAACTACGAGGTAACCAATCCGTTTATCTCCTGCACCATTGACTCTCTGAACCGTCTGAAACCCGGCTTTGAAGCTCCTGTCTGCATCGTTACCAGCCTCGGTCTGAGCCCGGATAACCCGTCCCGTAACAGAACCATTCTTGCAGGCCTGATCCGCGATTTGGACAACGATAAAGCTACCCGTATCGAAATGCGTTCTCCGAACCCGTACACCAATACCTACATCGCCATTGCAGCCTTCTACCTGTCCTGCCTCGACGGCATCAAGGCTTGCGTAGAATCTGGCAAGGACCTGAAGGCTCTGGAAAAAGAAATTTCCAAGAAGGCCGGCGAAGAGGGCTTCTATTTGGATACCGACCGTCAATACCGTACTGAGGAAGATGTATTTGAAGATTTCAGTGCTGAAGAACGCAGCAAGCTGTTCGGTGAACCGCCTGCTACCGTTTGGGAAAATCTCTGCGCTTTCGAAAAATATCCGGAAAAAGTTGCCGTGCTCACTCAAGGCAATATCCTGAAGAAGGAATATATCGACTCCTTCATGCAGGGTGCGCTGATTCGTTGGAAAACCGAGCTTCTGACTCGTCTGATTCCGGAAAACTATCAGGCTGTTATCGATATGAAGCGCTTGCACAACCAGGAAACCTGCACCGACTGCGACCTGGCAATGTGGCGTAAAATCCAGAACCTGCGTGCTAAACTGGCTAAGGATTCCTTCGAAGAGAAGAGCATCTTCACCGCTATCCGCAGAGCTGTTGCCGAAGGCGACTACGATACTGTTTCCAAGCTTAAAGTTGAGATGGGAGCAACTATGGAAGAGCTCAAGACTCTGTATCACGATTACAAGCAAAATATTATCGATTAATTTATCTGCTTCTTGCATGGCTGCTGTACTCAAAGTGCGGCAGCCATTTTGTTTCGCGCTTATACCAAAGTGCGATTATTGAAAAAATTATCCCTAAAACTTTCCTTTCAGCTTATTTTTTTGCATGAAACTGTTGAGTTAAGCGCTGTTTTGTGGTAAAATATCAAAGATATATTGACAGTAATATTTTCTGCTGTCCGAAGAAAGGCGATGATAGCTGTGGAGCAGGTCAAGGATGTTCCTGCCTATATTCGCCAGATGTACACAGATAATAATTTTATGACTCAATTCGGTGTGCATATTGGTGAGATAAAGTGTGGCAGTGCTGAAGTCAGCATTGACGTTGATCCGGCGAAGCATTTTAATCATCGTGACATATGTCACGGCGGAGTGATGTTGGCCTTGGCAGACTCCGTTCTGGGTGTTACCGGTGCAAGCGTGGGCGCTGTAGTGGCAACTCTTAATTTCAGCATGAATTTTATCAAAGGTGTCCATGAGCCGACTACCTTAACGGTACGAAGCCATATCAAGCATTCCGGACATTCTACGATGGTTATCGAGGCTGAAATGACTGACAGCAAAAAGAATTTAATTGGGACGATTTTAACAACAATGTTTGTCGTCGACAGATTTAAAGAGATACCCGCCAAATGGTGAGCTTACCTGAGTTTATTTGGAAGGGAAATGACGCGGAAGACCGCTTGATATCAAGGAGGATATGATGGATTTTGCATTAAACGAGGAACAATTAGAATTACAGGAAATGGTAAGGGAGTTTGTTGAAAAAGAAATTACTCCTTATGCTGCTGAAATGGATGCAGAAAACCATATGCGTGACGGCCTGATTGACAAGGCTAACGAAATGGGCTTGCTGAACGTTATTGTTCCGGAAGAATTAGATGGCCCCGGCCTGGACAGCATTTCTGTTGCTACCATTTATGAAGAGCTGGGCAAAGGCTGCGCAGGTGTTGCAACCTCTCTGGCTGCTAACAGCCTGGCAACTGTACCTGTTCTGCTGGCTGGTACTGACGAACAAAAGAAAATGTATTGCGATATCCTGAATAACGGCGGTCTGGCTGCTTTCGCACTGACCGAACCCGGTGCAGGCAGTGATGCAGGCGGTGTTTCTACCCGTGCTGTACACAACAAGGAAGAGGGTACCTACACTCTGAACGGTACCAAAATGTTCATCACCAACGGTGGCCTGGCAGAAATTTTCCTGGTATTCGCTAACACCCGTAAAACCGGCGGTATCCGTGGTTTGACTGCTTTCATCGTTCCGAAAGACACCCCGGGCTTCTCCGTTGGCAAGAAAGAAAACAAAATGGGCATCCGTCCTTCCAATACTACCGAGCTGGTTCTGCAAGACGTTGTTATCCCTGAGTCCTATCGCGTAGGCCGCGAAGGCGAAGGCTTCCGTATTGCTATGAACACCTTAGACAGCGCTCGTCCGTTCGTTGGCGCTGTTTCCGTAGGTATCGCTCAGGCTGCTCTGGATTGCGCTGTTAAATACGCTAAGGAGCGCCGTCAGTTCGGCCAACCGATTGCTTCCTTCCAAATGGTTCAAGGCATGTTGGCTGACATGGCTATGAAGGTTGAAACTGCTCGCCTCATGGTTCAAAAGGCTTGCTGGATGCGTGACCAGGGCATGGAATTCTCCAAAGAGGCTGCTATGGCTAAATGCTATGCTGCCGATACCGCTATGCAGGTAACTACCGACGCTGTTCAGGTAATGGGCGGCTATGGCTACACCAAAGAGTACCCTGTAGAGAAGATGATGCGTGACGCTAAAATCATGCAAATCTACGAAGGCACCAACCAAATTCAACGTCTGGTTATTGCCAACAAACTGTTATACTAATAGCTATCATAACAAAGATAATTTTATTGAGAGCTGCTGCACTTTTGTGCGGCAGCTCTTTGTTTTTTATTCGTGACAATGGTTTACACGTATGCTAAAATATAAAGATAAAGAGCTTTTAAAGCATAATAAAAAGCAGAATCTTTGCCACAAATCATTTTGCTGAGAATTGGGGGGCAAATAAATTGTTAGCTGATAATTTAAAGCAGGTTCAGGAGCAGATAGCGACTGCTTTGGACAAGCGTAAAAATAAAGACCTGCTCACAGGAGATAAGGTAACGCTGGTGGCGGTGACGAAAAACCATCCGCCCGAAATTATTACGGATATTGAAGCCTTGGGCATTGCCAACGTAGGCGAAAACCGCGTGCAGGAGGCCAAGCATAAGCAGGAGGCCTTGGGCAAACACGGCTACTGGCATCTTATCGGCCATCTGCAGACAAATAAGGCACGTCAGGCAGTTGCCTTGTTTGATCTTATTGAGTCGGTAGACAGCGAGCATTTGCTGGCTGCGGTTGATAAGGAGGCAGAACGCATCGGTAAGGTGCAGGATATTCTTTTGCAGCTGAATATTGCCCATGAGGAGCAGAAGTCCGGCTTGGATAAAGAGGATTATCTGGCACTGCTGCCGAAGCTGCCCGAATATAAGCATGTACGTCTGCGCGGGCTGATGGTTATTGCCCAAAAATGCGAGGATATTGAGCAGACAAGACCTGTATTTGCGGCAGGCTACCGTGCGTTCGCCCGTTTAAAGCAGCAGTATCCTCAGGCAGATATTCTGTCTATGGGTATGAGCAATGATTACACAGTTGCAATAGAAGAAGGTGCCAATATTGTGCGTGTAGGCACAGCCTTGTTCGGACAGCGTGATTATAGTCTGAAATTTTAAGACATAGATAAGGTTGGTGACGTAATGAATATTATTGATAAAATCATGAATG
>ENA-UEYI01000487-UEYI01000487.1-human-gut-metagenome-genome-assembly--contig:-NODE-487-length-39785-cov-9.796615_pt1 | contig 39785 bp, 34 predicted proteins | sample MGYA00242900_ERZ507916 | MGnify/ENA primary metagenome ERZ507916 (study PRJEB26167, sample SAMN06115521) | human gut metagenome | host: Homo sapiens | place: China:Chongqing | collected 2015-09-02...
TTGTCCACCCGATCAAGCGGGCACTTAAAAATAATCTCGTCTCCTACTGTTACATAAGAACCGTTAAAGGTCAGAAGCGCATCGAAATCAATTCCCGGAAAACGCGGCGCCGACAGATATCCTTCTCCTGCCGCAGCGGCGAACCTCTTTTACGTTGCCTTCCCCCCGGGCCGGTGGCATACTGCCGCCATGTCCATCTTCACCACATCCACTCCCGTCATCGGCACGCCGGAAAACGGCGAATGGCCTCTGGTGCACCCGCTGGCCTGCCTGCCCGAACCGGCCCTGGAGTCCCCCACGCAGGGCAGCATCCCCGACGATGCCGCCTGCATGGCCCTTTGGGACAAATATGGCATGCTGGACAATATCCGCGCCCATTCGCGCATGGTGGCCCATATCGCCACCGAGCTGGCCCAGCGGGCCCGCGCGGCCGGGTTCCCGGTCAATGTGGCCGCTGTGCGCGCCAGCGCCATGCTGCACGACATCGCCAAGACCTACAGCGTCCTGCACGGCGGCAGCCATGCCCAGCTGGGGGCCAGCTGGGTGGTGGCCGAGACCCGCAACCATGCCTTGGCGCAGGGCGTGCTGCTGCACGTCCACTGGCCCTGGGCCGTCCCGGAGCAGGAGCCCGAACGCCTGTTCTCCATCCCGTTTTTCGTGATCTACGCTGACAAGCGGGTCAAGCACGACCAGTGCGTGCCCCTGCGCCAGCGCTATGAAGACCTGCTGGTGCGTTACGGCCATACGGAAAAGGCCCGCAAGGGCATCCGCCTTTCGTGGCAGCAGGGCGAATGTATCGAACGCGCCTTCGAGGCGCATCTGGGGTATGCCATCCATGAAGATTCTTTTGATAGCGGGCGGCTGGTCCAGCGAGCGTGAGGTCTCCCTGACCGGTGCCCGCGGCATGCAGGAAGCCCTGCTCAAACGCGGTCACGCCGTGACCTTCTTCGACCTGCTGGAAAATTTCGACGAGCTGCTGGAGACCGCCCGGCAGCATGACTTTGCCCTCATCAACCTGCACGGTTCGCCGGGCGAGGACGGTCTGGTGCAGGCCATGCTGGAAAAGGCCGGCTGTCCCTACCAGGGATCCGGGCCTTCCGGTTCCTTCCTGGCCCTGAACAAGGCCGCCGCCAAGCAGATCTTCCGCATGGCCGGCCTGCCCACGGCCGACTGGGAGTTCCTGCCCGTGCGTCCCGCCGAAGGCTGGGAACCGCGCCTGCCCTGGCCGCTCTTCGTCAAGACCACCACGGGCGGTTCTTCCCTGCGTCTGGGCCGTGCCACCAACCGGCAGGAACTGGATGCCCTCATGGACGAGATCTTCGCCGCCGGGGAAGGCGTGCTCATCGAGCCCCAGCTGCCCGGCAAGGAGATCACCTGCGGCATCCTGGGCGAGGAAGCCATGCCGCCCATCCTCATCGAACCCGTGGCGGGCGACTACTTCGACTACGAGAGCAAGTACGCCAGCGGCGGCGCGCGCGAGCTCTGCCCCGCGCCCGTTTCCCCGGCCGTCACCGCCGAGGTGCAGCGCCTGGCCCTGGCCGCCCACAAGGCCCTGGGCCTCAAGGGCTACAGCCGCGCCGACTTCATCCTCGGCCCCGACGACAGCCTGCACCTGCTGGAGGTCAACACCCTGCCCGGCATGACGCCCACCAGCCTCGTGCCGCAGGAGGCCGCCCAGCTGGGTATGGATTTTGGCCAGCTGCTGGAAAAACTCATCGAGCTGGGCATGGAACAGCACGCCAAAGCCTGATCCCTGCCCCTTCCGTTTGCCTTCAGGCGCGCTGTCCCCGGGCAGCGCGCTTTTTCGTTTCCGGCCCGTGCCGGGAGCGGCCCCGTTCCGAGCGCCCCGGCGCACGTCTGCCCAAGGAGGCAGCCCCATGAATCCCACTTTTGCCGCCCACGCGGCCGCCATCCTGACCATCCTCATCTGGGGCGCCACCTTCACCTCCACCAAGGTGCTGCTGCAGGCCTTTGCGCCCATCGAGATCCTTTTCCTGCGCTTTTTGCTGGGGGCCTGTGCCCTGTTGCTGGCCTGCCCCCGCCTGCTGCATGTGCGTGACCGGCGCCGGGAAGTGACCTTTGCCCTGGCGGGCCTGTGCGGCGTGACCCTCTACTTTTTGCTGGAGAACATCGCCCTGAGCTACAGCACGGCGTCCAACGTGGGCGTGCTGGTGGGCATATCGCCCTTTTTGACGGCCCTGCTGGCCCGCATCGTCCTGGGCGAGAGCCTGCATCCCGGCTTTTTCGTGGGCTTCGTCTGCGCCATGTCCGGCATCGTCTGCATCGCCGTCAACAGCAATGCCGTGCTCCGGCTCAACCCGCTGGGCGATGTCCTGGCCCTGCTTGCGGCCCTGACCTGGGCCTTCTATTCCATCCTGACCCGCAAGATAGGCGACTACGGCTACAATACCTTGCAGGTGACGCGCCGCATCTTCTGCTGGGGGCTGCTCTTCATGCTGCCAACCCTGCCGCTGTCCGGCTTCCGCTGGGGACTGGAGCGTCTGGCGCAGCCCGAGATGCTGGCCAACCTGCTCTTCCTCGGTCTGGGAGCCTCGGCCCTGTGCTTCGCCACCTGGAATTTCACCATCCGCATCCTGGGCGCCATCAAGACCAGCGTCTATATCTACGCCGTGCCCGTGGTCTCGGTCATCACCGCCACCCTTTTGCTGGGCGAACGCCTGACCGGCCTGGCCCTTACCGGCATGGCCCTCATCATCCTCGGTCTGGTCATCTCCGAAGGCCGCCTGCCCCTGCGCCGCAAAAAAGCCTGACCGCAGCCGGGCCGCGCCCCGAGGTACCCCCCTGCCCCGGAACAGCCAAAAGCCCCGCGCCGTCATGACGACAGCACGGGGCTTTTCAGCAACGGGCCCGCAGGGCGGTATCCGCTTAGTTCCAGATCAGATGCAGCAACCAGTAGGAACAGAAGCCCACGGTGGCCGCAGCGGGCAGGGTCAGTACCCAGGCCGTGACCAGCTGTCCGGCCACGGTCCAGCGCACGGCGGAAAGGCGCTTGGTGGACCCCACACCGAAGATGCAGGCCGAGATGGTGTGCGTGGTGCTCACGGGAGCGCCCAGCACGGATGCCCCGGAGATGACCAGAGCGGCCGAGGTCTCGGCGGCAAAGCCGTGCACGGGCTCCAGCTTGAAGATGCGGTGGCCCATGGTCTTGACGATCTTCCAGCCGCCGATGGCCGTACCGGCGGCCATGGCTATGGCGCAGGCCAGCTTGACCCACAGGGGCACGGCCACTTCGTCGATCTCGCCGAAGATGAACAGGGCCAGGGTGATGATGCCCATGGTCTTCTGGGCGTCATTGAGGCCGTGGCTGGTGGCCATGAAGGCCGCGGACACCAGCTGCATCTTGCGGAAGATGCGGTTGACCTTGCTGCGCATGACCCGCGCGAAGATCCAGTAGATGAGCCACATGATGAGGAAGCCCACCCCAAAGCCCGCCAGCGGCGAGAGCACCAGCGGCAGCAGCACCTTGTTGACGATACCGGCGAAATTGAGGGCATCGGGCCCGGCATGGGCCAGGGCAGCACCCACCAGGCCGCCGATGAGCGCATGGGAGGACGACGAGGGGATGCCGAAATACCAGGTGAGGCAGTTCCAGAAGATGGCGCCCAGCAGGGCCGCCAGCACGAGGATATGGCTGCCCTGGACCACTTCGGGCAGGACGAGGCCCGCCCCGAGGGTCTTGGCCACCTCGGTGCCCAGCAGGGCCCCGGCCAGGTTGAGGGCGGCCGCCATGCCCACGGCAAAGCGGGGCGTCACCACCTTGGTGGAGACCACGGTGGCGATGGCATTGGCGCAGTCGTGCGCGCCGTTGGTAAAGTCGAATACCAGGGCGACAAGGACGATCAGAATGAGCAGGAGAGGGATCTCAAACATTCTTCAGCACCGCTTCTTCGATGGTTTCAGCCAGATTATTGACGTTTTCCAGAAGCATGCTGATGCGGTCGTAAGCCTGGCTCCACTTCATGATGTTCATGAGCCGGGCGGGGGTGATCTCCTGCTGGTCGTCCATGAGCTCGGCCAGTCCCACGGCCAGCAGCATGTCGCACTCGCCGCGCAGGTAGCGGAAGGCGCGCGTCTTGTGGCAGTCCTCACGCCGGGTCAGGCCGTCCAGCATCTCGCCGGTCAGCTCCAGCATGGAGCAGATGGTGCGCACCAGCTGCACGGCGGGGAAGCGCATGGTGGGGAACTCGAAGATGTGCAGACGGGTGCTCAGGGTGTGCAGGCCGTCCAGAGCCTCTTCCTGTTCCTGGTTGATGCGCAGGATGTCCTCACGGTCGATGGGCGTGATGAAGGTCTGCGACAGGTCGCGGATGATGCGCACATGGAGTTTGTCCGCCTCTTCCTCGATCAGGGCGATCTCCTTGTGGGCCTCGTCCATCTTGGACAGGTCCTCCAGCATGGCGAGCAACAGTCGCGACATGTGGCGCAAATGGCTGTTTTGCTCCAGCAGCATTTCAAAGAACGGAGCGGACTTGGGAAGCAGGGATGCGAACATGCGCCCTCCTCTTGATGTGAAAGATCCCTGGACGGGGTCCCCTGCCCCTGCGGCAAACGGCCGAAAGGGATGTATTACCGGGATCCCCTGACTTCATTCCTTATCGTGTACGCCCGGTATGCGTGTTTCCGGGCGGGTACCGCCTTTTGTTACAATAGATAATGATATCTGTTTATTATCTTTGCAGTGATTATACGGTGTCCATGAAATCGTTTTCAAGCCATTTCCGGCCTGCGGCTGCGATTTCCCCTTCCGGCAGCCAGTCAGGCGGCAGCAGCCAGCGGGCCTCCGGCAGATGCAAGGCGCCGTGGTGCAGAAAAAAATATCCCTGCCCGTCTTCTGAGGACTGCGGCAGGGAGGAAGCATACAGGCCATCCAGCCACAAGGCATGGCCCAGAGCGGCGGCATGGGCCCGGATCTGGTGTCGGGCGCCCCGATGGATGGTACAGCCCGCCAGGGTCAGACTGTCGGGCAAAGAGGGGACGGACAAAGAAAAGCGCCGGCACAGTTCGCGGGCGAAAGCACGGCAGGACTCGCCCTGCCAGCGGTACAGGGGCCGGAACCAGGTCCAGCGGGTGGCATCAGCGGTCTCGGCATCCAGCACACGGACCACACGGCGCTGCGCCATATCCAGGGCCCGACGCACGCAGGCCTCCTGCTCCAGACAACCGGACAGCAGGGCCAGATAACCTTTGCAGCACCGCCCCTCGGCTTCGGCCTGGCGAAAATCCCGCACCGTGGCGTCCAGGCTGTCCGCATCATCCGCCACGGCGGCACAGACGATGCCCGACGTCCGGGCATCCAGGCGTTGCAGCAGGGCCCAGGCCGGAGGGACGGCGCCCTCGGGCCACAGCGAAGGGATGGCGACCTCAAGGCTGCGGCCGCTGCCCCCGGCCAGACTGACGCTGTGCCAGCCTGCGGGTTTGAAAAAAGCCTGCCAGCGCCCCTGACGGGAAAGCGCACGTGGAGCTTCTCCACCGGCAGCAGGATCAGGAAAAATTTCCGGGAGAGCCGGGGAAAGGCTGATACTGTCGCCCTGACGGACACGGTAGGCGGCGGGGGCCTGACGGCCGTTGACCCGCACCCGCCCTTCTTCCAGCAGGCGCCGACGGCCGCGCAGGCCGGGCACAGGCTGGCCCAGGGCTTCCAGTACCACGGCCAGGGCCGCGTCCAGCCGCTGGCCGGCAAGAGCGGCATCGGCCACATGACAGTCTTGGTGCAGGGCGTCCATCAGGCATCCTCTTCCGGGATAGCGGCCGTCCCCGCTTCCGGGGCACGCTCACGGGCGCGCAGCTCTTCCACCAGTTCCAGCAGGGCCACGGAGGCCCGTTCGGGATCGTGATGCTGCGGATCGTCGGGGCAGACCATCTCCCTGTCCACCACCTCGATGCCGCGCCGCTCCAGCTCCTTCCATTCGATGCCGCCGGGATAGCGGCCGTGGCGGCTGTCCAGCAGCACGGCATGCAGCAGGTCGCCGGGGCCCGCCTGCGGCGCGTCCTGCTGCAGGTGACGCAGCAGCATGTCCACCTGGGCGGTGAGGGTCAGGCCCTGGGCCTCGGTATCCTTGCCGGAATTGGGGATGTAGATCTTGGGGCAGCGCGCCGCGGCCACGGCACGGCCCACGCCGTCGGGCAGCAGATTGGAGAGCACGCTGGTGTAGAAACTGCCCATGGGATAGCAGATGGCCCCGGCGCTTTGCAGATAGGTGGCCGCCGTGGCCGACAGGGGCGGACGGCAGGGCGTGAGGGCCGTGGAAGTGCGCCCCGGTTCGTGGACCGTGAGGTAGAGGCGCCGTACCGGCTGGGTCAGGCGACAGAAATGGTGCTGCCCCACCAGGACGGAGCCGTCGGCCAGCTCGGCAGCCAGGTGCAGACAGGCATTGACGATGGGCAGGACCACGCCGCGCACCTGCAAAAGACGGCTGAACAGGCTCAGCACCGGCGTGAAATTGCGCTGGAAATGCAGATAGCCCCCGGCAAGCAGCAGATTGCCCATGCTGGCTTTCTGGGGGCGAAAATCATCGGGCATGCGCTCCAGGAAATAGCCCAGATGCACCCGCATCACATCGGCCATGACCGACGGCAGGGGACGCCAGCAGGGATGCCCGGCGCTGCCCATGGCGCGCAGACGGGCGCGCAGGGCCTCGGAATCTCCCTCCGCGGGCAGGCGCATCTCCCAGAAGTCCAGTACGCTCTGCGGGATCATGCTGTCTGCCAGGGCGGCCAGACGATTGCGGATGTCCCCCACGGCGGGCAGGGCAAAAGCTTCGCGCAGGGCGGCGGAACTGCCGCCCGAATCGAAGGGCGTCACCAGATGGACGGAATTGTGGGTGTAACGGGTAAGACTGCGACTCAGGCCCCTGAGGGCCGTACCGCCGGTGAAGAAGACCAGCCGGGGACCAAGGGCGGGCAGGAGGACGCTCACGCCGCTTCTCCGGTCATGCCCAGTTCGCGCATCCTGAGGTAGATGGCGCGGCCGATCCAGGCATCGGTGGCAGCGTAGATGACCTGGCGCTTGCTCAGCTCCATGACGCTCCAGTTGGAACACTGGGGCCCCTTGGAGATGCGCTGCCCGAACAGGTTGGCGGCCAGGGTGCGCAGGCCCTGCGTGGTCAGCTGATGGGCCCGGGCCACCATGCCCAGATCCACCATGCCCGCAGGCTTGAAAGGATACAGACGGGCCAGCTCGCGCATGTCGTCGCCGATGGCCACCCCGGCCTTGATGACCGCGGGGTCGGCCAGCAGGCCCGCCAGTTCGGGCCCGAAAGGCCACCAGGAAAGCTGCACCAGATACACGGCCCGGGCCGTGGCCAGCTGCACCAGGGAAGGGGTGTTGACCCGGCCCTTGCGGAAGGAAGGACGGGTCTCGGTATCGAAGCCCAGCACCTGTTCCTGCTGCAGATCCGGCAGGGCTTTTTCCCAGTCTTCCAGACTGCGCACCAGATGGATGGGCCCTTCGTAATGGCACAGGGGCAGGGCGTTGATTTCGTCGCTGCTCAGGCGGCGACGCAGACTTTCCAGATTCATGCCGTTCGGGGGTTTGTGTCCTAAGGGAGGTACCGCGTACCTGCGGTACGCGCATACCTGCCCCTTATAACACAAATCACTTGCCGATGCAAAAGCTTGAAAAGACGCGATTCAAGACCTCTTCCGGGCTGTCCAGGCCGGTGACCTCGCCCAGCAGAGCCGCCGCGGCGTCCAGACGGACGGAACAGCAGTCATAAGGACTGCCTGCGGCGATGTCCGCCAGCAGGGCATCCAGCTCGTGCAGGGCACGTTCCAGCACCAGCGACTGGCGGGCGTTGGGGGCCAGCCCGTCGGAGGGCAGCGTATGGCTGCCGTCGTCCAGCAGCAGGGCCCGCAGACGGCGGGCCAGGGTATCCACGTTGTGGCCGGTGCTGGCGCTGATGCGCACGCAGGGACGGCCGTGGCCCCAGACAGGCGGCCACACGGCGGGTTCGGCGAGATCGACCTTGTTCCAGACCAGCAGCACGGGGATGTCGCCGGCCTGTTCCAGCACTTCGCGCACGGCCTCGTCGGGGCAGATGTCGGCAGCGGCCCCGGCAGGGCCCAGACGGCCGCCGTCCACCAGCAGCAGGATGGCGTCGGCCTGACGCACCTTCTGGCGGCTCAGGGCCACGCCCATCTCTTCCACGCTCTCGTCGGTCTCGCGCAGGCCCGCCGTATCGGTCAGGCGCACGGGCAGGCCGTCCAGCTGGCAGCTTTCCTCAAGGAAATCGCGCGTGGTGCCGGGGATGTCCGTGACCAGGGCGCGGTTGCGGCCCAGCAGGGCATTGAGCAGACTGGACTTGCCCGCATTGACGGCACCGGCCAGAACCACCACGGCGCCCTGCTGCATGACCTGCGCACGGCGCTGGCCGGTCAGCAGGCCGCGCACGGCGGCGGCCACGTCCTCCACAACGGCGGCGAAGGCTTCGGGGGCGAGGCATTCCACCTCTTCGTCGGGAAAATCCACGGCCAGGCTCATCTGCACGCGCAGCTCTTCCAGACGCCGGCGCAGGGCCGTGACCTTGCGGCCCAGCAGGCCGTCCAGACGGTTGAGGCTGTAACGCAGGGCCTCGCGCGAAGGCGCGGCGATGAGTTCAGCCACGGCCTCGGCCTGGCTCAGGTCCATGCGGCCGTTGACGAAGGCCCGGCGCGAGAACTCGCCCCGCTCCGCGGCCCGTGCCCCCAGACGCAGGGCCGTCTCCAGGATGGCCTGCACGATGAAGGGGCCGCCGTGGCAATGGATCTCGGCCACGTCTTCCCCGGTGAAGGTGCGCGGGCCGGGCATGAACACGGCCAGCACATCGTCCAGCGGCGCGCCTTCATGGTCCAGGGCGCGCCCGCGGTGCAGCACCCAGGGCCGGAAGCCCGAGAACTTTGCCGACGCGGGGCTGAACATGCGGGAAAGGATCTCCCGGGACTGCGGCCCGGAGATGCGGACGATGCCGATGCCCCCCGCACCGGGAGCCGTGGCTATGGCGGCGATGGTAGGCATCAGGAACGCTCGGGACGGCGGCGCATGATGACGACCCGCTTCATGGGACCATCACCGGAACTGCGGGTCTGCACTTCCTCGGCATCCTGCAGGCAAAGATGCACGATGCGGCGATGATAGGAGCTGAGCGGACGGGTGGAATAGGAGCGGCCGGTCTGGCGCACCTTTTCGGCCAGGGCCAGGGCCATCTCGCGCAGCTTCTCGTCCTGGCGCTGGCGGTAGCGCCCGGCATCCAGCTGCACGCGCACGGCGGCGTTCATGCCGCGCGAGACCACGCGCGAAGCCAGATACTGCAGGGAGGCCAGGGTCTGGCCCTCGCGCCCGATGAGCAGGCCGGAATCTTCCTCACAGTCCACGGCCACGCGCACACGACCGTCGGCCACGGTCACTTCCAGCGTCACTTCCTCGCCCACGATGGGGCGGACGAGCTGGCGCACGGCTTCCTTGGTCAGGGCTTCGAGACGCTGGGGATCCAGTTCCTCCACAGGGGTGAAGGGCAGGCTCTCCTCCACTTCATCCAGCACGTCTTCGGTGTTCTCCACAGGCGCGGGCACGGCCGGGGCCTGCGGACGCTGGCGACGGCGGCCTTCGCCCTCACCGCGCACGGAAGGACGGGGACGGGCGCGGCGGCCCTCGCCGCGACGGTTGCCGGCTTCAGGAGCCGCATTTTCGGCCGGGGCTTCCTCGGCCGGGGCTTCGGCCGCAGCGGCGGCACGGGCCTGGTCACGGCCACGACCGCGGCCACGGGGCTGACGGGCGTTCTCGGCGGGTTTTTCCTGCCGTTCGGCCTTGTCGGCCCGGGCGGGCTTTTCGGCCCGTTCGGTCTTTTCGCTCTTCTCAGCCTTCTCGTCCTTGCGGGCGGGCCGTTCCTCAGCAGGAGCGGCCTCCTTGCGCGCCTCTTCCGGGGCGGGCGCGGCCGGAGCGGCCACGCTTTCCTCGCGGGCGGCAGGGGACACCTTTTCGGCAGAGCGACGGGGCGCTTCCTCACGGCCCAGGGACGGCCGTTCCAGCCGGACATCGCAGCGCTTCTTGCCGAGGACGCTCTCCACGGCTTCGCGCAGAGCGGCACGGCGCGCACGGATCTTGGCCTTGCGGGCCCCCACGATACCAAAAATGCCGCTCTTGGCGTCCTGAACTATCTCAATCTCCAGCTTTTCGCGGGCGGCATTGTAATAGCTGCAGGCCTCCTGAATGGCGGCATCCAGATTCTTACCCTGAAACTCTTTGAATCCGTCCATAAACTCTCCCAAAAGGGGCGGCAGCGGGGAGACCCCGCTGCCACCACATATGGACTCTTTTCCGTGTCGCAAGACCGCTCACGCGGTCATGGGCCGTGACCCTACTGGGCCAGCAGCTTGCTTCTGCGGCCCATCCGCCACTGCTGGGCAATGGACAGGATGTTGTTGACCAGCCAGTACACCACCAGACCGGAGGGGAAGCTCAGGAACAGGGCGGTGAAGACGATGGGCAGGAACATCATGATCTTCTGCTGCGTGGGATCGGTGGCCGGCGGGCTCATCTTCTGCTGCAGGAACATGGTGATGCCCATGATGATGGGCGTGATGTAATAGGGGTCCTTGGAGGACAGGTCAGCCAGCCAGATCAGGTCCGTGCCGGGCAGATAGGTGATGAAGGGCGCGTGACGCAGCTCGATGGAGGTCAGCAGCGCCTGATACAGACCGAAGAACACGGGCAGCTGCACCAGGATGGGCACACAGCCGCTGGCGGGGTTGACGCCGTAGGTCTTGTACAGGGCCATGACTTCCTTGTTCATGGCTTCCTTGTCGTCCTTATACTTTTCGCGGATGTTGGCCATCATGGGCTGGAGCTTCTTCATCTTTTCCATGGAAGAGTAGCTCTTGGCCGTCAGGGGCCAGAACACGGCCTTGATGACGATGGTCAGCATGATGATGGAAAGGCCCCAGTTGTGGGTGTACTGCTGGAAGAATTCCAGCAGCCACAGCAGGCCCTTGGCGATGATGCTGAACATGCCCAGGTCCACGCTGAGGGCCAGCTGGTCGGACACGGCGGCCAGCATCTTGCGCTCCTTGGGACCCATCCAGTAGGAAACTTCGAGGGTGGTCTCCTGGCCGGGGGCCACCACCACTTCCTTGGGCTCCAGGGCCACGCGGTAGACGCTGCCCTGCATGCGGCCCACCATGCGGGCCTCATCGGCGTCACCGGGCATGACGGCGGACAGGAAGTAGGTGCTCATGGGGCCGGCCCAGTAGAGCTTGCCGCTGGCTTCCACGCCTTCCTTGGTCAGCTTGTCGGTGGAGGTCTCTTCGCCCAGCGAACCGCCGTTGTCCCAGGCCACGCGCATGGCGTCGTAGTTGGTGTTGGCGGCATTGCTGGTGTCGGCGGCCACGGTGTAGCGCACGCGCACGCTGCGGGTGTCGGTGCCCAGGGTGGCCAGGCTCACCTTTTCGGAAATCAGGTAATTTTCGGAATTGAAGGTCAGTTCACGGGTCACGCGCAGGTTGTCGACCTCGCCCACCAGGCGGACGACGCCCTTGCCGCCTTCAGCCACGGTCACACCGCTGTCGGACTCCAGGGCCCACTTGCCGGTGCTCCACGAAGGCTGACCGTTGATGACCAGACCCAGAGGCGCCACAGCGGCGGTCTGGGGATCCACCATATTGATGCGGGGAGAATCCTCGTCCAGGCCGGAGGTGTACTTCTTGAGCTCGAAGGAGCGCAGCACACCGCCGCCGGAATGCAGCACGGCCTTGTACAGGGGGGCGTCCACCGTCACGTCCACGCCGGGGGCGGGAGTGAAGGCAGGCAGGGGCTCGGCCTGGGCCTTCTGCTTGGCTTCGGCTTCAGCCTGGGCCTTCTGGGCCTGCTCGGCCTGGGCAGCCTCCATCTTGGCTATCTCGGCCGGATCGGGTTTGACCACCCAACCCATATAGTCGGCCAGATAGCTCCAGCCGACGACCACGAGCAGACACAGGACAATTGCCATGATAAGATTTTTGCCGTCTTGCATGCGGGGAGGTACTCCATGAAGCAGAGACTACGGGTGACGCCGCGCAGGGGGCACGGGATCATATCCCGAGCCGCCCCAGGGATGGCAGCGGGCCAGACGACGCAAGGCCAGCCAGCCGCCGCGCAATACGCCGTGGGTCATGATGGCTTCCAGGGCGTAGGCGGAACATGTGGGGTAAAAACGACAGGCAGGGGGCAGGACCGGAGAGATGAACAGCTGGTAGAAGCGGATGGGCAGGACGAAGAGACGGCGCAGCATGGCTAGTCCCTGTTCCGGCCGCCGTTGTTCCTGGCCGGGTGCAGGCCCGGCAGGCGCTGCAGCAGCGGCAGCAGCTGGGCGTTGACGCGGTCCTGGCTCAGGTCCGCCGCGCCGGTGTGCTTTTTGGCCACAGCGACGATATCCAGATGTTCGGGCAAAAGTGCCCGGTGCAGGCGAAAGAATTCCCGCAGCAGACGTTTGACCCGGTTGCGCGTGACCGCTTTGCCCACCTTGCGGGATACAGCCATGCCCATACGCGTACAGGCCCCGTTTTCGCGGGGCCGTACAAAAACAAGGAAATGCTCCGTATGGTAACGCCTGCCCCGCTCGTAGCACGCGGAATACTCCGCTTGTTTGCGGATGCGGCTCTGGCGGGGCAGAAAAAGGCGTTCGGCCATGATGGCTCGCTTCTGGGATCGCGGGGCGCAGCCCCCAATCGACTAGACGCTCAGATGCTTGCGACCCTTGGCGCGACGACGGCGCAGGATGGCGCGGCCGCTGGGGGTGGCCATGCGGGCGCGGAAACCGTGGGTGCGGGCTCTTCTGACTTTACTGGGCTGGTATGTTCTCTTCATTGCTCTAGCTCCTTGCGTGTGGCTGCGGCGACGGACAGCAGGCCAAGTGGCCCGGCGCGAGTTTTGCGCGACATAAGCGGGAAGGCTTGCCCGTGCCCGCAGCACTGTCGCTGCACGGAATACGCCTTGCAGCCTGTAAATTTGAAAGGGTTACATACACGGCATAAGGCCCGCCGTCAAGGCTTGTTCACCATCCCCGGGCGGGACAATGAACAAAAAAACGCCGGCGGGACCGCTCCCTGCCTGTCGGTAAAGGCCTTTTGCGCCTTGACAGGATGTGCCTGCGACGGCACAATTTTTATTTCATTATCACCAAGGAGACCACATGTCCACGCCAGAACATCTGCTGCCCCCGCCGCCCGCCTGTCCCTGTGTGGTCCTCATCGGCATGGCCGGCGCGGGAAAATCCACTGTGGGCATGGCCCTGGCCCAGACCCTGGGCTGGGCCTTCATGGACAGCGACTATCTTATGGAAGCCCTGTACGCCGACCGCCTGCAGTCCGTCACCGACGCCCTGAGCAAGGAGGCCTTCCTGGATCTGGAAGCCGTGGTCCTGGGCTCCATCCGCGTCCAGCGCACGGTCATCGCCACGGGCGGCAGCGCCGTCTACCGGCCGCAGGCCATGGCACATCTGGCCACTCTGGGGCCCGTGGTCTTCCTGGACGTACCTCTGGAGACCATCGAAGAGCGCATCGCCCGCAATCCCGACCGCGGCCTGGCCATCGCCCCGGGGCAGACCCTGGCCGACATTTTTTATGAGCGCGAGGCCCTCTACAACCACTACGCCACCCTGCGCTGTGACGCCCGCCAGAAGACGCCCCAGCAGTGTGCCCGCTGGATCGCCGAGCATCTGCCTCCCCTGCCCGGCCTGCCCACGGCCTGATCCTCTTTGCCGCTTTTCGCGGCCATCCCCGCATGACGGGCCTCCGCCTTTCCGGGCGGAGGCTTTTTTATGCCCTTTTCCCATGACCGGGATGGCGCATTGCGCCCCGGCCTGCCGCCAACGTCCGCCACGGGTTGATGACACTTTCCGCTTGACATTTTTCCGGACGCATGTTTCCGATGTATCATCGGTCAATAGGCACTTTTATCTGCAAAAAGCCTTTTAGACCCCTGTAAAGATATGGATACACGCAAACATCTTCTTCCTCCACTGAGCGGAAGTCAGGCTGGTATACTTGTTGCCATCTGTCTTGCCGCAGCCATGACGACCTTTCATGGCCGTCTTCTTATCTCATCGCTGCCTGATTTGCGTGGTATATGGGGATTATCTTATGATGAAGGCTCCGTCATCAGTACCGTTGCATCAGCATCACAGCTCATCCTCGCACCCATACTGCCCTTTTTCCTGACAGCGCTGGGCCTGCGGCGTCTGCTCCTGCCGCTTTCCCTCGGCTTCGTCTGCGTCGCTTTCTGCATCCCCTTCATCTCCGGCTACGAGAACCTGCTCGTGGCCCACGCCCTCATGGGGCTGCTCATCGGCTCCTTCGTGACGGCCACCATACAGATCATGCTCAAGCATCTGCCGCCGCCGTGGTGGGTGGTGGTGCTGGCTTTTTTCACCTTCCGTGTCTCCCTGGGCATCAATTCCGGCGTCTCGCTGGGGGCCTTTTATCTGGAATATATGGGCTGGCAATGGATCTACTGGCAGTCCGGGCTCATCATGTTCGTCTATTTCGTCCTGCTCCAGCGCCATCTGCCCCCGGATACGCCCATCAGGGAGCTGCTGCACAAGCCGGACTATTCCGGCATGGCCTTCTATTGCCTGAGCGCCGTCCTCATCTATGCCGGGCTGGATCAGGGCGAACGCCTGGGCTGGTTCGATTCCGGCATCATCACGGTGTTCCTGGCCGGCGGTATCGTCAGCTTCCTCCTTTTCCTCGCCAACGAGGCGCTGGTGGAACGCCCCTGGGCCCCGCCCCGGCTGTTCGCGGACTTCAACATCATCATGTCCGTGGGCATGGTCATCATCTATATATTCATCCTGTCCGCCAATTCCCTGCTCATCACCCTGTTCCTGGACACGGTGCACGATCTGCGGCCCCTGCAAAGCGGCCTGCCCCTGCTGCTGGTGGCCCTGCTGCAGCTGCTGGCCACACCCTTCTGTGCCTTTCTGGTGCTCAAGGCGGACACGCGCCTGCTCTGCGCCACGGGCGTCCTGCTCATGGGGCTGGCCTGCTATCAGGGCACCTTCATCACCGCGGACTGGGTGGCCGCCGACTTTTTCCCTATGGCCATCCTGTTCGCCATCGGGCACCCGCTGGTCTTCCTTTCCCTGATGGCCTTCTGCATGGCCTGCTTCACGGCCAAGACCGCCGTGGGACTGCTGGCCTATATCCAGGTCTCGCGCATCTCCACGCCCATCGCGGGCAATGCCCTGTTCCTGCTGCTCATCCGGCAGCGGGAGGATCTGTACTTCAGCCAGACAGGCAGCCGCCTGACCGGCGACGCCCCGGCCGTGGCCCGTTTTCTGGACAGCGGCGGCTCGCTGGACCAGCTCGGGCAACAGTTGCAGACCGATGCCTTCATCCTGGGGATCAACGATGTCTTTGCCCTCTGCGTCTGCATCGCTTTGGGCACCATGCTGCTGCTGGCCTTCGTCAAGGCCATGAAACCAACGCCGGTCAGCCCCGTGGATCTGGGCACGCCGGGAAACTGAACGCACGGGGACCGTCATGAACAGCCTCAAACCCGGTTTTGCCGACGAACTGCTGAAGCTGGCCCTGTATGACCGCCTGCTGGCCCTTTTCCGGCTCTCGCCGTGGATCATCCTGGGCATGCTGCTGCTCGTCATCCTTTTCTTCCTGCTGAACTTCAACCGGCTGGAGAGCGGCAAGCGCATCCAGGAGACGGACAATGCCTACACCCAGCTCGACCGCGTGGTGCTGGAGGCCAAGGTCAACGGCTATGTGGCCCAGGTGGGCTTTGGCGATTTCCAGCAGGTGAAGGCCGGGGACGTGCTCCTGCGCGTGCAGGATGCCGACTACCGGGCCCGCACGGATCAGGCCCGGGCCGTCAGGGACAAGAGCGCCGCCAACCTGGAGCGTCTTGATCTGGAGATAGGTTTGCAGGAGGCCTGCATCCGGCAGGCCCGCGTGGCTGCGGAAAATGCGGCGGCACGTCTCGATCTGGCCAGCCGCGAGAACGCCCGCGTGCAGAAGCTCTTCAAATGCAACGCCGTCTCCACCCGTGAGGCGGACTCGGCCGAGATCAACCTGCGCACGGCCCAGCACAGCCACCGCGAGGCCCTGGCCGAAGTCCGGGTACAGGAGCGCAAGCTCGAACTGCAAAAGGCGGACAGGCAGCTGCGCGAGGCTGACCTCCGGGCCGCGGAAGCCCAGTTGCAGAGCGCCCTCACCGACCTGGGGCACACCATCATCACCGCCCCGGGCAACGGACACACCGGTGCCCGCAAGATACAGGTGGGCGATCTGGTGAGGGAAGGCATGCAGGTCGCCTCGCTGGTGCTGGACATGCCCCCCTACATCGTGGCCAATTACAAGGAGACCCAGATAGGCAACATCCGGGCTGGGCAGCCCGTGGAGATCCTCATCGACACCTTCCCCGGCCACACCTTCAAGGGCCATGTGGAGAGCATCTCGCCCGCCACCGGGGCCACCTTCTCCCTGCTGCCCAAGGATACCTCGTCCGGCAACTTCACCAAGGTCGTCCAGCGCATCCCGGTGCGCATCGCCTTCGAGCCCGGGCAGGAGCGCCTGCCGGAGATCCGCTCCGGCATGTCGGTCATCACCCGTATCGACACCGGCAGCGCGCAGACGGGAGCCTGAGCCGGCAACGAGCCGAGGGCGGTACGGGATGCATCGGCAAAAAACGGCTGGCCTCCTCCGCCCCTCCCGGCGCGGACGCCCCTTTGCGGCCCGCCTGCGCGTGCTGCCGTCTTTTCCTCTTTTCCCTGCTCCTCCGCTTTGCCGCCCCACGGTCCGACGGGCTCTCGCTGACCGGGATGTCCGCGATAGCAGCATGCCCCTCTGCCACTTAAAGGACGCCCGCAGGCCAGAAAAAAAGCCCCCTTCCCGTGCAGGGAAGAGGGCTGTGGCATCAGACAGGCTGCGGCAGGACTAGTACTGCCACTTCTTGCCGTCGTGACGGATCATTTCATTGAGATTGCGGGTCTTGATCTTTTCGCAGGGAGCGGAAAGGGCAGCGCTCTTGCTGGCACCGCGGCATTCATAGACATGCTCGGAATAGCGGATGAAGCCCACATAACCACGGGCGCCCTTGCGCACTTCGGTGGTCAGGCTGTCGGTATCCACTTCCACATAGGTGGCCACGTATTCCTTGCCCACCTTGCGCACTTCCTTGTGGGTCTTGGAGGGCATCACCGTGCGGGAAGCACGGCCCACCAGGCTCTGGCCGGTCTTGTACAGATCGGCTTCCAGTTTGGACTGGGACACGGGGGCCGCCTTGGCCGGAGCCTTTTCAGGGGCTTTGGCGGTTTCGGTGGCGGCTTCTTCAGCAGGGGCGGCCGTAGCCGGGCTGGAGCCTTCGTCCCCGCCGAACAGGGCGCAGCCGCCGCACAGCAGACTGGTCAGCAGGCTGACTGCCAGGATTTTTTTCATCTGTCATCACTCCTTAATGGAAAAACCCGGCGTTTCCGCCGGGTTTTGTTAGAAGGGGGAAAAGGGGGCGTCGTTTAGTCGAAGGAGATCTCCGTACGACGGTTCATGTAGCGGCCTTCTTCGCTGTCGTTGCTGTACTTGAAGGACTTGCCCTTGCCGATGGCGGTCATGCGGCTGGCGGGCACGCCCTGCTTGGCCAGGTAGCCCTTAACGGCTTCGGCGCGGTTCTTGGACAGCTTGGCGTTGTAGGCGTCGGTACCACGGGAGTCGGTCCAGCCGGTCAGCACGATCTTGGTGTTGGGCTTGGACTTGATGAGGCCGGCGGCTTCGTCCAGGATGCCCATGGCCTTGCTGTCCAGGGCATAGGAGTCAAAAGCGAAGTTGACGCCGCGCAGCACGATCACGGTTTCTTCCTGGCAGAACACGGCCAGCACGAAGCGTTCCACTTCGGCGTCGCTGGTGGCCAGGTCTTCAGCGCGAACCAGCACGGAGGCGGGGTTCATGCCGGCAATGGCCTTGACGGTGGCTTCGCCCTGGGGGGTGTCGGCCAGAGAGATCACGTGGATGACCATGTTACGCTGGGTGGCGTACACCTGACGGGCCACTTCCACCAGATCCATACCGCGGTTGTTGTCGCCGTCGGTCACCAGGATCAGGGCAGCGCTGCGTTCCATGGAGCTCAGGAAGGGCTCGTAGGTCTGCAGGCCGTCGCCCATGTTGGTCATGCGGCCGAAGGTGGCAAAGCCGCTGCGCAGGGTGTTGATACCGCTATCCATGGCGGCGCGGTTCCAGGGGCCCTGTTCGATGACGGTGCCGTTAGGAGCGATGGTGTGCAGGCCGCCCTTGAAGTCCAGGGCGGGGATGGCGGCGTTGACGCGCTTCAGGGCGATCTTGGCCACTTCGATCTTGTCCTGCTTCATTTTGTCATTCTTCATCATCATGGAGCCGGAGTAGTCCACGACGAAGTCGAAGCTGTTGACCTTCTTGCTGCAGACAGGAGCGGCCACGGCAGCCACGGCGAAGCTCAGAAGAACCGCGGCGGTAAGGGCCAGCAGGCGGAAAGATTTCATGATGCCTCCCAAAAAAGTTATTGTTTTGCCTGCAACATGCCAGGCAATATGCGCCAGCTACCTTTTTCCTTTATGGGAAAGGGTATTGACACCTTTAAAAATTAGCGCGTTTCGCAACAAAGGGCAAGCGTTCTTTCTTTCAGCGCCCTCTGCACCGCGGCTCCCGGCAGGGAACGGAGCCGTCCGGCGGTCACCCGGCACCTGCCGGGCATGCCCGGTGGCTGGACAGTCGGGCCCGCCTGTAGCATACTGAATAGATACAAAAGGATGGGTTATGCCAGCACTCGATTTTTCCAAATGGAGCCCCGGCGGCAACACGACGCTCTTTTTCCCCGCCGCAGGCCTGGATGCGGCCCGGCAGGCGGAGCTGGCCCGGCAGGCCATGCGTCCTGACAGCCTGGGGGCGGAACAGGCCGGTTTCGTCTCAGTGGAGGAACGCCGTCTGCGTATGGCGGGCGGTGAGTTTTGCGTCAATGCCACCCGGGCCTTCGGCGCCCTGCTGGCTTTTCGCGAGAGCGCCTCGCCCGAGGCCACGCTCCAGGGCATCGCCCGCCAGAAACTGGCCAACGAGCACCGCTACGAGGTGCAGGTCTCCGGCTGGCAGACCCCCATCCGGCTCCAGGTACGCGGCACCTCCCCCCACTGGCAGGTGCGCGCCGAGCTGCAGCTGCCGCCCTGCCCCATCACCCACCCGGAACAGGGCATCCATCTGGTGCGCCTGCCCGGCATCTGCCACCTGCTGCTGGACGGCGAGGTCCACATGCAGCCCGAAGACTGCATCGCCGCCTCGCGCATGCTGCGCCGCCAGTACGGCATGACCGGCGAAGTGGCCAGCGGCGTCATCTGGTGGGGCCGCCGCGGGGGCCTGCTGGACATGCTGCCCGTGGTCCACGTGCGCGATGCCCACACCACCTGCATCGAGAATGCCTGCGGTTCCGGCGCCCTGGCCCTGGCCCTGCTGCTGGCCGCCAAGGGCAACCGCAAGCCTTTGGACATCATGCAGCCCGGCGGCAGCTCCCTGCATGTCCACATCCCCGACGATGACCAGGGCAAGGCCTTCATCGACGGTCCTGTGGACCTCGTGGCCCGCGGCCGCGTCTGGCTGCCCGACGCGCAGGCCTGATTTTCGGGGCGGCCGCCCGCCGGGCTTGCGTCCGGTCGTTGCGGCTGCCCTTTTTTGCGCGCTTCGCGCGTCCTGTCCCCGCTCCTTTTCAACCAGAGATACATGAAACAGCAGAACCTTCTCCCCGGCATCAGCCTGCCCGCTCCCCGTCCTTCCCGTCCGGCCGAGACCCCGCCGGCGCCGTCCCCGGCCGCTCCGGCCGTGCCCGATACGGATACCTGGTCCCCGCAGGAGAGCCTGCTGCACTCCGCCTTCGTTTTCGAACCTGCCGGTACGGCGGCCGAACCCGTCCTGATCCTGGGCCTGGACTGCGCCCAGCCCCTGCGCGAGGGGCTTGCCCCCGCACGCCTGCGCCTTATCGAGCAGGCCGACGTCCTGTGCGGCGGCCGTCGCCTGCTGGCGGCCTTCGATGATCTCCCCGCCCGGCAGCTGCCCCTGACCGCACCGCTGGAACCGGTGCTGGCCCGCATCAGCCATCTGCGTGCCGGCGGCAAAAAAGTGGTGGTGCTGGCCGACGGCGACCCCCTGTTCTACGGCATCGGCACCACGCTCCTGCGCCAGCTGGGCCCCGAAGCCGTGCGCATCCTGCCCGGGGTCAGCTCCCTGCAGCAGGCCTGCGCCCGTCTGGGCCTGCCCTGGCATGACGTCATCTGCCTTTCCCTGCACGGCCGCGACGATCTGACGCCCCTCCACACCGCCGTGCACCGGCAGCGGCCCATCAGCCTGCTCACCGACGCCCGCATGACGCCCGACCTGCTGGCCCGTCACCTGCTGGACAGGGGCGTGGACTGGTTCGCCATGCATGTTTTTGAACACATGGGGAGCGACGGGGAACAGGAACATCATCTTACGCTGGCCGAAGCCGCCGCTGCCCGCTTCGGCGCCGTCTGTACCGTTCTGCTGACGCCCGCGGGCGAGATGCGCCGTCCGCATCCCGGCCTGCTGCCCGCCGAACTGCGGCACGAGGACGGCCTGCTGACCAAGCCCGCCGTGCGTGCCGCCGCCCTGGCCCTGTTGCGGCCCGAGCCCCGGCATACGGTCTGGGATCTGGGCGCCGGCTCCGGCTCCGTGGCGCTGGAGGCGGCCTGCCTGGCCCATGAAGGCCGCGTGGTGGCCGTGGAGCGGACCCCTTCCCGCGCTCTGGACATCCAGGAGAACCGCCGCCGATTCGGGGCCGCCTCGGTGGATGTCTGCCTGGGTACGGTGCCCCAGTGCCTGCCGCGCCTGCCCGACCCGCACCGGGTTTTCATCGGCGGCGGTCTTTCGGGCGACGGGGCCCACAACCTGCTGGAACAGGTCTGCCGTCGCCTGCTGCCCGGCGGACGGCTGGTGGTGAGCTGCATCTTGCTGGACACGCTGGCCCGCTGCCGTGCCTTCTTCGAGGGCCTGGGCTGGCCCGCCGAGGTGATGCAGATACAGTCCGCCCAGTCCCGGCCACTGGGGCAGGACATCTTCCTGGCCGCCGCCAATCCTGTTTTCCTGCTGGCTGTGGACAAGCCCGAACAGGAGAAGGACGAAGACTAGAAAGGGACATTGGGGCGTATATTTATGAAGGAGGCAGCCCTCCTTCTGGACGCCGTTCCCCCGGCATGACATTACGGGGACGCGGGGCGGAGACAACAGGCCCCGTCTACTGGAGGAGACTATGGAAAAGCAGCCAGGCATGGTCAGTTTCGTCGGCGCGGGTCCCGGTGACCCGGAACTGCTCACCCTCAAGGGGAAACGCCTCATCGAAGAGGCGGCCCTGCTGCTCTACGCCGGTTCCATGATCCCGCCCGCCCTGCTGGATCTGGCATCGCCCCGGGCCAGCGTCATCGACGCCGCCCCGCTGGATCTGGAAGAATGCCATTCCCTCATGCTCCAGTTCGCCCGCGCCGGTCAGCCCGTGGTGCATCTGCACACCGGTGACCCTGCCGTCTACAGCGCCCTGCGCGAACAACTGGCCCTGCTGGACAGGGACGGCATCCCCTGGCAGGTGGTGCCCGGCATCACGGCCGCCAGCGCCGCCGCTGCCGCTGCCGGATGCAGCTTCACCGTGCCCGGCGCCACCCAGAGCCTGATCATGACCCGCATGCCCGGCCGCACGCCCATGCCCGAACAGGAAGCCCTGCGCCATCTGGCCAAACACGGCACCACGCTGGCCGTCTATCTTTCCGCCATGCAGGCCCGCGCCATGCAGGAGGAGCTGGAACAGTCCCTGCCCGCCGCCACGCCCGTCATCTGCGCCTTCCGCCTGGGCTGGCCCGACCAGCAGCTCATCCGCACCCGCCTCGACCTGCTGGCCGAGACCATCGAAAAGAACGGCCTCTCCCGCCAGACCGTGGTCCTCGTCCTGCCCGGCGAGGGAGAAGACGCCCCGCTACCGCGCACCTGCGGCCCGCACACCGACCATGATTGAGCGATCCGGGAAAGCGCCCAAGGCTTTTCCCGGATCGCCGTATCACTCAGTCAGCCTTCCCATCCGTCACCAGCCATGCACGGCAGCGTGCTATGGCCGTCTCCCTGCCCAGCCTGCGCGGCATACGTCGAGGGTACCCATGCCCCACGCCCACAGGACGCCCCGCTTTTCACAATTCCTCATTTCATACCGCAATGCTTGCAAGCGGCAAAAAGCTTGGGTAAGCTGGCACTTTCCATTATCCCGCAGCAGGAGTGCAGGAACATCATGCCAACCCCCATTCTGGAAAAAGAAAGCCTCATCCCGGGCAAGACCAGCAAACTGGTGCTGCATGCGCCGGCCATTGCCAGCCACGCCCGGCCCGGTCATTTCGTCATGCTGCGCATGAGCCCCACGGGCGAGCGCATCCCCCTGACCATCGCCGATACGGATGCCGAAAAGGGCACCATCACCATCGTCTATCTGGTCATGGGCAAGAGCACGGCCATCCTTGAGGACCTCAAGGCCGGCGACGAGATCCTGGACGTTTGCGGCCCCCTGGGCAAGCCCACCCACATCGAGAAAAAGGGCACCGTCATCTGCGTGGGCGGCGGTACCGGCATTGCCGCCATGCACCACATCGCCAAGGGCCATTCGCGCATCGGCAACAAGGTCGTGGGCATCATCGGCGCCCGCAACAAGGACCTGCTCCTGTTCGAAAAGGAACTGGCCAGCTTCGTGGACGAGCTGCTCATCTCCACCGACGACGGCAGCTACGGTCACAAGGGCCTGGTCACCGACCTGCTCCGCGACCGCCTGGAATCCGACAAGGACGTCTTTGAAGTGGTGGCCGTGGGTCCCGTGCCCATGATGGCCGCCGTGGCCAACACCACCCGTCCCTACGGCGTGCACACCACCGTCAGCCTCAACCCCATCATGGTGGACGGCATCGGCATGTGCGGCGCCTGCCGCGTGACCGTGGACGGCAAGACCAAGTTCGCCTGTGTGGACGGCCCCGAATTCGACGGTCACAAGGTGGACTTCGACGAACTGCGCCGCCGTCTGGGCGCCTACCGCGATCAGGAAAAGGTCTCCATCGACCAGTACAGGAGCACCCATGGAAACTAAGCCCAAAAAGACCATTGCTCCGCGCGTGGACATGCCCTGCCAGCCCGCGGACGTGCGCGCTCACAATTTCGACGAAGTGGCCACCGGCTACACCAAAGAGATGGCCATGCAGGAAGCCTCCCGCTGCCTGCAGTGCAAAAAGCCCCTCTGCATGAAGGGCTGCCCCGTGGAAGTGCCCATCCGCGACTTCATCGCCGAAGTGGCCCGCGGCAACTTCGACGCCGCCTACCGCATCATCAAGACCACCAACAGCCTGCCTGCCGTGTGCGGCCGCGTCTGCCCGCAGGAACACCAGTGCGAAGGCAAGTGCATCCTCAACGCCAAGGGCCAGCCCATCGCCATCGGCCGCCTGGAACGCTTCGTGGCCGATACCTACATCGCCACCAGCGCCTGTGAACAGGTGACCGGCACCAATTCCTGTGCCATGCCCGTCAAGGGCAAGAAGGTGGCCTGCATCGGCTCCGGTCCTTCCTCCCTGACCTGTGCGGGCGTCTGCGCCGCCAACGGCCTCAAGGTGGATGTGTTTGAAGCCCTGCACGAGCCCGGCGGCGTGCTCATCTACGGCATCCCCTCCTTCCGTCTGCCCAAGAACGTGGTGGCCACCGAAGTGGACGGCCTGCGCCGTTCCGGTGTGGACTTCCACCTCAACAGCGTGGGCGGCCGCACCTTCACCGTGGACGAACTGCGCAAGGAATATGACGCGGTCTTCATCGGCGTGGGCGCCGGTCTGCCGGTCTTCCTGGGCGTGCCCGGCGAAAACCTGGTGGGCGTGTTCTCCGCCAACGAATACCTGACCCGCGTGAACCTGGGCCGCGCCTATGCCTTCCCCGAACAGGACACCCCCGCCTACCTCGGCAAGCATGTGACCGTGTTCGGTGCCGGTAACGTGGCCATGGACGCCGCCCGCACCGCCCTGCGCATGGGCGCGGAAAGCGTGCATATCGTCTACCGCCGCACCAAGGCCGAGATGCCCGCCCGCCGCGAAGAAGTGGAACATGCGGAGGAAGAAGGCGTGAAGTTCGAGATGCTGGCCTCCCCCGTGAAGTTCAACGGGGACGCCGAGATGAAGCTCACGTCCGTGACCCTGCAGAAGATGGAACTGGGCGAGCCCGACGCCTCCGGCCGTCGCCGCCCCGTGCCCGTGGAAGGCGCCACCTACGAACTGGCCACCGACCTGGCCATCGTGGCCCTGGGCACCCGTTCCAACCCCATCCTGCTGGAAGCCACCGAAGGCCTGGAAAAGACCGACCGCGGCTACATCAAGGTGGATGAAGCCACGGGCGAGACCTCGCTGCCCAACGTCTTCGCCGGCGGCGACATCGTCACCGGCGCGGCCACGGTCATCCTGGCCATGGGCGCCGGACGCCGGGCCGGTCAGGAGATCTGCCGCCGTCTGCTCGGCTAACCGGCCATAGCGTCAGCACATCACGGGGAGGGTCCGCCCTCCCCGTTTTTTTCCCTCGGGCCCTGCCCCCATCTCAGCGCGTCCGCGACCTGCCGTCATCACGGCCATCCCGTCTGTCCCTGACAGGCCGGGGCGCTCCCGGAGACCATCATGATCACCGCCGACCTCCACAGCCATACCCGTTATTCCCACGGCGCCAGCACGCCCCAGGAGATGTACGCCGCCGCCTGCACGGCCGGGCTCAAACTGCTGGGCTTCACCGAACATTCCCCGCGTCCGCTGGGCTTCGACTATACCAACGAATACCGCGAACAGTTGAGCCGCTTCATGCCCACCTATGCCCGCGAGGTCTGCGAGCTGCGCGACAACGCCGCTCCCGATGCCTGCCAGGTGCTGTTCGGCATGGAGATGGACTGGCTGGAAGGGCAGGCGGACTTTGCCCGCCAGGCCTGCACCGCCTATGATTTCGACTATCTGCTGGGCAGCGTGCATTTCATCGGTCACTGGGGCTTCGACGACCAGGCCTCGGACTGGGACATCCTTTCGCAGGAAGAGTGCGAGCGGAACTATGTGCGCTACTTCCAGAGCTGGCGCGAGATGATCGCCTCGGGCATGTTCCAGATCGCCGCCCACCCCGACCTCATCAAGATCTTCTCCGTGGACCGCTTCCACATCTGGCTCAACAAGCCCGGCAGCCTCGACATCATCCGCACGGCCCTCACCGAGCTGCGCGATGCGGGCATGGCCATGGAGATCTCGTCCGCCGGGTTGCGCAAGCCCTGCCGCGAGATCTACCCCTGCGCGCCCATCATGCAGCTGGCCGCCGAGCTCCGCGTGCCCGTGACCTTCGCCTCCGACGCCCACATCACCACCGACGTGGCCTTTGCCTTCCCCCGCCTGGAAAGCTACGCCCGCGCCTTTGGTTTCACCCAGAGCGTCTGGTACAAGCAGGGCCGGCAGTACGTGCTGCCGCTGTAGGAAAGGACACGGCGCCCGGATATTTTGGGGAGGGAAGGGGAGATCTTCTCCGCTGCCGATGCCCGTAACGCCGCTCCGGCGCTGACGGGCACGGCCCTGCGGGCCGCCATCCGGCCGTTGCCCGCACGGGAAGGATCCCCCTTTCCCAAGTCGCCCATCCCTTCCCGGCGCGCTTTATCCCAAAGATGGCGCGCGGGAAATCCGGGCTTTCCTCCAGCCCGGATTTCCCGGTCACCCTCGGGCAAGGCCGCTCCCCCACTCTCCCCAGTCGATGACCCGCCCGTCTCCGGTCTCCCTGGGCCCGACGGCTACAGGCCCCGCCCGGTCGCGTACATATGTTTTCGGGCTGTCCTTCGGACAGTTCTCCATCTCTCAGTGGTCCGCAGGACGGATGCGTACCGCCAGTTTTACGAGCCTCTCATGGAAACCCAGTCTCCCCTCCTTCCCGGCAGTCCCCTGGTGGACATCGAAGACCTGAGCCTGTTCCTGCCCGGCGATGCCCGGCAGAAAATGATCCTGCACCACATCGACTGGCATCTGTGCCGCGGCGAGCACCACTTGCTGCTGGGCCACAACGGTGCCGGCAAGACCACGCTCATGCGCCTCATGCACGGCCTGCTCTGGCCGGCGGAAGGCCGCATCGTCTGGCACACCAGCGAAGGCGAGGAGACCTCGCCCATCGCGGGCCGTGCCGTCAGCGCCCTGGTCTCGCCCGACCAGCAGGAGAACTACCAGCGCCAGCGCTGGTACATCACCGGCCGGGAACTGCTGCTCACGGCATTTGAAGATACCCCCCTGCTCTACACCAACACTTCCGAGCAGCGTCATGCGCAGGTGGAAGACATGGCACGACGCCTGCGCGCCCTGGACCTGCTGGACAGGATGGTGCCGGAAGTCTCGCAGGGCCAGCTCCGCCTGCTCCTGCTGGGCCGGGCCCTGGTCCGGCAGCCGGATCTGCTCCTGCTGGACGAATGCAGCGATGGTCTGGATGCCGACCACAGCCGCCGCTTCTATGAAGTGCTGGACAGCGTGCGCGAGCACTGTACGGTCATCATGAGCAGCCACCGCCCGGAACAGGTGCCGGACTGGTGCCGCAAGACGCGCGTCATCCATCAGGGCCGTCTGCTGGCCCCGGGAAGCGCCCTGCCGCCGCAGGAAGGCGAATATGAGGACATCAGCCTGGCCGGAGCCGTGACGTCCGCCCCGGAACCCTCCGCCCCGCTGCTGGACGTGCGCCATGCCACGGTCTTCATCGACGGGCAGGAGATCTTGCACGATGTGGACTGGACACTGCGCAAGGGCGAACACTGGCGCATCGAGGGCGAGAACGGCTCGGGCAAGTCCACCTTCCTGCGCCTGCTGGCCGGGGACGAATTCGTGGCCGTGGGCGGTACGCTGGTGCGTCATCTGCCCCATCACGGCGGCGAGACCGTGCTGCTGGAAGAGATCCGCAAGGGCGTGCGTCTGGTCTCCGACCTCTCCCAGGCCCTTTACGGCTACAGCATCACGGCGCTGGAACTGGTCTGTACCGGTCTGGAAAACACCGTGGGCGTCTACCGCGACTACAGCAAGGCCGAGCAGGAGCAGGCCCGCCGCGTCATGCGCGAACTGGGCGTGGGCCATCTGGCGGACCGCTCCATCCGCCTGCTCTCCACCGGACAGCTGCGCCGCCTGTTCCTGGCCCGCGCCCTCATGGGCGAACCGGACATCCTGCTGCTGGACGAGCCCTGCTCCGCCCTGGACGAAGACTCCCGCCGCCAGTATCTGGATCTGCTGGACCAGCTGGCCGCCCGCGGCATCTCGCTGGTCTTTGTCTCCCACTTCGAGGGCGACGCGCCGTCCTGCATCAACCGCCGGGCGCGCATGCATCAGGGACGTCTGGAAATTTTGGCATAGGGAATTCTCTGGGGGGAGGAAGACCCTTTCCCTAGCGGCAAAAAGGGTCTTCCTCCCCCCAGCCCCCCCTCTTTCCCCAAAACCCGCCCACAAAAAAAGCCCCGCACAGTGCGGGGCTTTTTTCATCACAACGGCGGGATAACGGACAGCCATAAAAAACATACATACTGTTTTCAGCTTCACCGGGGGACAGATGCCGAGGGCACATCCTTCCGTACCACTTTGTCCGTCAGGGACCAGAAGAAAAGTTTTCGGAGAGGGATGGGGGTCCGGGGGAAGGGAGGCCCCTTTTCCAAAAGGGGCCTCCCTTCCCCCGCAGAACTGCCTTAATCCTTCTTTTCGAAGGGGTTCTTCAACTCTTCCACATGTTCCGGCTTCTTGCCCAGCTTGGCGCGCAGGATTTCGATGGCCACCGGCAGCACGGAGATGATGATGATCAGGTAGACGATGATGCTGAAATTCTGGCGCACCCATTCCAGGTTGCCCAGAAAATAGCCGGCCGAGACCAGACCGCCCACCCAGAGCACACAGCCCGTGATGTTGAACAGGAAAAAGCGGTGCGGGCACATGAGGGCGATACCGGCCACGAAGGGCGCGAAGGTCCGCACGATGGGCACGAAGCGGGCCAGGATGATGGCCTTGCCGCCGTGCTTCTCATAAAAGTGATGCGCCTTGAGCAGGTGCTCCTTCTTGATGAAGCGGGAATCCCGCTGGAAGATGGCCGGGCCCACATGACGGCCGATGAAGTAGTTCACCGCGTCGCCCATGATACCGGCGGCCAGCAGTACCAGCAGCACATGGCCGTAGCCCATGAGCCCGGCACCGGCCACGACGCCGGAGGCGAAGAGCAGGGAATCCCCCGGCAGGAAGGGCGTGACCACGAGGCCGGTCTCGCAAAAGACGATGATGAACAGGATGGCATAGATCCACATCCCGTACTGTTCCACCAGTTCGAAGAGATGGGCGTCGATATGCAGGATGAAGTCCACCAGATATGTCAAAAATTCCATGTACACCTCGATAGGGATTTGAGACTGAAAGCCTTTCCCTTGTATCCCAGCCATGCCTGTGGCACAACACCTACAGCGGCCCTGCTCCCGCTGCGGGGACGCCTCCACCCCTTTTCCTGTCTCGCGAGGTCCCATGCCTGTCCGTTCCGCCGTCATCATGGCCCTGCTCTGCCTGTTCATCACCGTCCCGGCCCTGGCCGATAACGGCTACAATCCCGGTTTCCGCACTCTGGGCTTCTGGCAGCAGGAAAGCGGCATCCGCGTGGACGTCAACGTCTGGTATCCGTCCGTGCGCGCACCGCGCTCCCTGTCCTACGCGCCCTGGACCATCCGCGGCGCCCGCAACGGCAAGCCCGTACCCGGCCGCTTTCCTCTGATCCTGCTCTCCCATCCCTCGTCGGGGACGCGCTTTTCCTTCCACGATACGGCGGCAGCCCTGGCGGCGCGCGGCTTCGTGGTGGCCGCGCCCACCCATCCCCGCGACTGCATGGAGAACATGGACCATCTTTTCCTCTGGGAACAGCTCAAGGACAGGGCTCTGGAACTGTCGGCCACCATGGATCTGCTGCTGGCCGACAAAGACATCGGTCCCAGCATCGACCCCAAGCGCATCGGCGTCCTGGGCTACGGCAGCGGCGCTACGGCCGCCCTGCTGCTGGGCGGCGCCCTGCCCGACTGCTCCGGCTGGATGGACTACTGCCGCAAGGCCCCCCAGGACGATGCCTACTGCTATGACCAGCCCCGGGCCCGCATGGACAGCATGTGCGGCCATTTCCCGCTGGATCCGCGCAGCCTGACCGATCCCCGCGTCAAGGCCATCGCCGCCGTGGGCCCCACCTTCGGCATGCTGTTCAGCCATCAGGGGCTGGCCAGCCTGCAGCCGCACCTGCTGCTGGTGGGCCTTGAGCATGACGACCTGAGCATCTCCTCGCTGCATGCCGAGGCCCTGTATGAACGCATGGACAGGAAGCCCGCCCATCTGTTCCTGGACAAAGCGGACATGTCGCTGCTCATGGCCCCCTGCCCGCCCAGCCTGGCCAATGAGCTGCCCGAGATGTGCCATGACGAGCTGGACCCCCTGCGCCAGCAGCTGTTCAGCACGCTGACCCGCAGACTGGCCTCATTCTTCCTGGAATGGCTCGGGACACAGGAAGGCCCGGAGAGCTTCTTCTCCCTCGGTACCGGCGAGTAGACCGCCCCTGGCTTGACAAGGTCCCGCCATTCTTCCTAGGAAGGGAAATCACCCCTGTATCAAGGACATAACGGCATGCGCCATCTCCAATCCCTGCTGGCCTGCGCCCTGCTGGCCCTGGCCGCCCTGGCCTGTGCGTGGCCCGCGCTGGACAAAAGTTCCCTGTTCACCGCAGCCGGCAGCACCACCGCCGATACGCCCCAGCAAACGGCCACCGTCAGCGGCCAATCCCTCCCGGAAGGCTGGACAGCCATGCCCGCGGGCGCCCGCTCCACCTATCTGGGCATCCACGGCGGTACCGTGCCGGTGAGCCTGCTGGTGAGCCGCGACGGCATGTCCCTGGTCTCCTTCGTGGGGCAGACAGGCAATGACTTTCTGGAGCTGCTGCGCCGCGCCGACGTGCGCCTGCCCTCCCTGCTCACCAGCATCCTGGGCAGCAGCCATGGCGGCAGCATGCTCCTGGCAGGCCGCGCCCAGCGCAGCATGCCCGTCCTCTACGTCCTGGGCGACCGGCTGGCCGCCATGCCCCAGGGCCTGCAGGGCCTCCAGCCCTTCGGCCTTTCGGACAAGCCCCTGTCCATCGAGGGCAACATCTCCCTGCCGCCCCGCCGCAATCCGGCGGCACGGAGCTATCGCCTGCATATAGATCCCCGCTATCTCGACCCTCGCCACTAAAGGGATCCTGCCCCTGCGCAAAGGCCGCATCGTAGTGCACTGTTGCGAGTGCCCAGTTACAGTCCGCCGGAGAGGAAAGTACGCTCTTCAGCCCCGTACTTGTGCTAAAGAACGTTGCTTTTATATATGTGTTATCCTATAATCATCAGAAAACAGGAGTTTCCGGTGACCATTCGCGAAAAACGTACCCCCATCAGCCAGTTCGCCGCAGCATTACGGCAACGATCCCCTCAGGAAAAACGGGATCTGCTGGTCGCCGATACTCTGGATTCCCTGTGCCGGCACTGCGACCTGTATGATGCCGCCCGTGTCAGCAGCAATCCCTTCCATCCCGAGTTGCTGCGCACCATTGCTGCTGCGGACCTTTCTTCTGAAGCGCTGTTCTCGCTTTTCGAATGTCTGGCTGTCCTGGTCCATCTGCGCAAACTGGCCCATCCGGCCATCCCGCTGGACGCGGCCGAAGAAGAGCTGCTGTTCCAGTTCGAGCACAGTGGGGAATGGCTGCCGGACGATACGACCCTCGTAGCGGACTGGTACTGGCGGACATCAGCCGCTCTCCTCAGCCACTAAAGTTCCCCCGTTTTGATATGCCGAAACCACCCTGCCGGGTGGTTTTTTATTGCAGTACGCTGCCGGATGTTTCAAGACAGCATAAAAAAAGGCCCGCCGGAGCGGGCTTTTTTTACAGGATCACAGCAGCCGTTACAGGACACGGCCAATAAGATAGAAGCACACCGTACCGGCCACCACGCAGTACAGCAGGAAGGGCCAGATGGTACGACGCAGGATGATGCCTTCCTTGCCGATCATGCCCAGCACGGCGCACACGGCCACGATGTTGTGGATGCAGATCATGTTGCCGGCAGCGCCGCCCACGCCCTGGGCAGCCACGATGATGTACTTGCCGAGAGCAGGATAGTTCAGCAGACCGCCCATATCCCACTGGAAGTTGGCAAAGAGCATGTCAGACACGGTGCAGGAGCCGGTGATGAAGGCGCCCAGACCGCCCACGAAAGCGGCCAGCATGGGCCAGGCGGCGCCGGCCACGTCAGAGGCGAACAGCGCCATGGCCATGGGCATGGACGGCAGGGCCGCACCATCAGGACCGGCGGTATTGACGCCGGAGCCGCGCAGGATGGATACCAGGGCCACGGCAGCCACCAGGGCGATGGTGGGGGCCGTCATCTTTTCCAGAGCGGTGCCCCAGGCCTGGCGGATCTTTTCACCGTTCATCCTGTGCAGGCCGATGGTGATGATGGATACCAGGATGAAGGGGATGGTGCCGGGCAGGTTGAGCAGGGCGATCTTGGAGGTCACGCCCTGGAAGCCCAGGATATTGGCCCACCCCACACTGAACATGGGATCGGTGACGATGGGCTTCAGGTGGAAAGCGGGCACGCGGGTCAGCACCAGCAGCAGGCCGCACAGCACATAGGGCAACCAGGCCATGGTCTGGCTCATGTGTTCCTTGTACTCGGTGGCAGAGCTGGCTTCGATGGAACCGGTCCATTCAGCATCCCAGGCATCCTTGTGGTCGAAGTCCCACACGCCGTCGCGGGGCACGCAGAAACCCTTCTGGGTCAGCCAGACCAGCGCACCGAGACCCAGCAGGCCGCCAACCATGGAAGGCAGTTCGGGGCCCACCAGCCAGGCCAGGATCAGATACGGCACCAGGAAGCAGGCGGAAGCCATGAGGCAGTACTTCCACGCACGGAAGCCTTCCATCCAGGACTTGTTCTTGCCGAAGAAGCGGGTCATGAAGCCCAGCATGAAGATGGGCAGGATGATGCCCATGGGGAAATGCATGAGGGTGACATATTCGCCGATGGTCTTGTAGGCCATGGCAGGGTCCGAAAAGTTCATGGCCTGCATGGCCACGGCTTCGATGGATTTGAAGCCCTGCAACACGGGGGTGCCCACGGCGCCAAAGGTCACGGGCACACTGTTGAAGGCCAGGCAGATGACGGCCGCGCACAGGGGCGGGAAGCCCAAGCCCAGCAGCAGGGGGGCAGCCAGGGCGGCAGGCGTGCCGAAACCGGCGGCACCTTCGATAAAGGCCGCGAACATGAAGCCGATGATGATGGCCTGCAAGCGTTTGTCAGGGCTGATCTTCTTCATGCCGGCCTGGATCGTCTCCATGGCGCCGCTGTACTGCATGGTGTAGTAGATCAACAGCGCGCCGAACACGATGATCAGCACGCCCACAGCCGTGATGGTGCCTTCGATGGACAGAGCCACAAGACGCAGGGGTTCCTGACCCCAGAAGGCAAAGGCCAGCACCACACCGGCAAGCCAGGCGATGGGCATGGCGCGGGTGGAGGGCCAGCGCATGCCGGCCATGAGGATCAGGGCAATCAGGATCGGGATGAAGGCAAGAAATGCCAGAAGACCGATGGACATGAGACCTCCTCTGCAAGTGTCCATGTTGAACATGTCCCGGCCGCATATTTTCGCACCACACGCAGCCGTGACCTTCCCCAAACCGGCGGCATGTCATCATGCCGCATTACGGTCGTGACCTTGCCGCATGGCCGTGGGCCCACCGGCGCTCCTTCAGGTTCGCCAGGAAAAGGCCTTGATCATACGGCGTTTTCGAACAGACCGCGGTCTTCCTCAAAACCGCCCGGGAGACCCGGTGTCCGTTCAAAAATCCCTCCTGTCCCTGCTGCCGGGGCGCCCTGGGCTGCACCCGGCCCGGCACAAGGCCGGCGATCCCTGCAGGCCCGGACAGGTCAGGCCCGCATGGCAAGGCGGCGGCGCGCCACAAGGCACGCCGCCGCTCGTTTACGGTTAGTGCTTCAGGTTTTCGGCCACCAGTTCCGCGATGTGCGAAACCTTGACCTTCATGCCCTGCTTTTCCACACCACCACGCAGCTGCATGACGCAGCCGGGGCAGTCCATGACCACGCGGGAAGCGCCGGTCTCTTCGATGTGCTTCAGCTTCTTGGCCAGCAGCGTACCGGAGATCTCGGGGAACTTCATGGAGTAGGTACCACCGAAGCCGCAGCACACGTCTTCTTCGGCGCACGGCACATAGGTGGCCGCGTCGGCGATGAGGTCGCGCGGGGCCTTGGTCACGCCCAGGCCACGGCAGATGTGGCAGGAAGCGTGGTAGGTCACCTTTTCACCGCTGTTGTTGAAGTCCTTCTCGGTCAGGCCGAGGACATCATGCACGAAGGAGCTGTAGTCCGTCACCTTGTCGGAGAAGAGCTGCACGCGGGCGGCGTCGGCCTTGCCTTCCAGGATGTGGGGGTACACATGCTTCAGGTGGGAGGCGCAGCTGGCGCACAGGGTGATGATGGCGTCGTACTTGCTGGCGTCGAAGGCTTCCAGGTTCTGCTTGGCCACATCCACGGAGGTCTTGCGCTGACCCATCATTTCCAGAGGCAGGCCGCAGCAGGTCTGGGCCATGGGGTATTCCACGGCCACGCCGCGGGCGCCCAGCACCTTGACGCAGGCTTCCAGCTGTTCGGGATAGATGAAGTCCTGGGCGCAGCCGCCGAAGATGGCCACACGGTAGCGCGGGGTGGCCACGCGCGGGGCGATCTTGGCCCAGCGGTCACGGAAGGCTTCGTTGGCGATGGCGGGCAGGGCCTTGAAGCCGTGCTTGCCAAGGAACATGGCAGGCAGGTGACGCTGGAACTGGGTGCCGCCGGTGAAGGGCTTCTGGGCGTAGGAGGCGAACTTGAGCAGGCTGTGGAACATCTTGCGGTTCTTCATCACAGCAGCCATCAGGGTGCCTTCCACACCACCGCCCTGCTCGTCGGTCAGGCGGGAGCGGATCTCGCGGATCAGGCGGGGCAGGTCGATGCCGCCGGCGCAGACGTTCTTGCAGGATTCGCAGCCCACGCAGTTCTGGCACAGCACCTTGGCCTTGTCCTTGCCATGGAAGAAGTAGGTCAGGATCAGGCCGATGGCGCCGATGTAGATGTAGCCCATCTTGTGGCCGCCCACCAGACGGAACACGGGGCAGACGTTGGCGCAGGCGCCGCAGCGCACGCAGCGGAAGATCTGGGAGAACAGCGGATCACGGGCGATCTCGGTACGGCCGTTGTCCAGGAAGACCACGTGCATGACCTTCTTGTTGTCCTCACAGGCGCCGCATTCGCCGGCACCGGCCATGAAGGTGGCGTACGCGGTCAGGCGCTGGGCCGTAGCGTTACGGGGCAGCACCTGCAGGGCGGTCAGGGCCACTTCCAGGTTGGGCACCAGCTTGTCCAGGCCGGCGATGGCCACATGGACGCGAGGCAGGGTGGTGACCATGCGGGCGTTGCCCTCGTTGGTCACGGTGCTGACGGCGCCCATTTCGGCCACGGCGAAGTTGCAGCCGGAGATGCCCATGTCGCCGTTGATGAACTTGCGGCGCAGCTGCACGCGGGCCACCTTCACCAGGCGCTGGATGTCTTCGGCATCCTGCTTGACGCCGGTCTCCTTGGTGAAGTCGTCGGCCACCTGATAGCGGGACAGGTGGATGGCAGGCATGACCATGTGCGAGGGACCTTCGTGGCGCAGCTGGATGATCCATTCACCAAGGTCGGTCTCGTCCACGATGAACCCTTCCTTTTCCAGGTAGGGGTTCAGCTGGATTTCTTCAGCGGTCATGGACTTGGACTTGATGACGCGCTTGACGTTGTTCTCGCGGGCGATGCTGGCGATGATGCGGTTGGCATCTTCGGCAGTGGCGGCACGGTGTACGTGCACGCCGCGCTCTTCGGCCACACGGCGGAACTGTTCGTACAGTTCTTCCATGTGCTTGCAGGCGTCGTCCTTGGCGTCGGCGATCTGTTTGATCAGGCCGCGTTCGTCCACTTCCTTGAACACAGCTTCACGGTTGGCGCGGTAGGCCACGGCAAAGGTGTCGAGGGTACGGCGCAGGAAGCTGTCCTCAAGGGCGGAATCAATATCCTTGCGGTAATCCGAAAGGGTTTTGGGTGCGGTGTGGCTCATGGCTTAGTCCTCCAGAAGAATGATATGCAATTCCAGCGGGCCATGAACGCCCACGGCGGCCACGCGCTCGATATCGGCGGTACGGCTGGGGCCGCTGATCAGGGTCGTGTAGTTGCCGCCCTTGGGATTGGCCATGAGCAGCTCACGCATGCGACCGGCGATCTCGGGCAGGGTGCGCACCAGCTTGGACTTGGCCAGCACCAGCACGTGGATCTCGCTGATCATACCGGCCAGACGGGCATCTTCGTTGTCGGTGTTCACCAGGCAGGTGGCACTGGAAGACACGCCCATCTCGGCGAAGGTCAGACCCACGTCGATACCGGCCAGATGGTTGCGCAGACCTTCACGGATGCACAGGAAGCCCTTTTCCTTGCAGGCGGCTTCCAGGGTGGCGAAGTCTTCATCGTTCAGGACAGGGGCGGCCACGATACGCTGCACGCGGGTGGGCACACCGTTGGGGCCGTTGGGGCCCTTTTCCACATCCTCGTCCGCCATCAGTTCGCACGGGGCTTTGTTTTCGCACACGTCCACCACGTACTGCAGCGCGGCGGCCATGTTGGGCAGCTCCTGCACCACGGCGTTGACGGCCGTGGCTTTGGCGGTGAAGTCCTGAACAAGATCCTGGATTTCTTCAGGGGCCATTGATGTCTCCTTATAATGAATGCCGCACCCTATTTGAGGGTCTCGGCATAGATCTGGATAGTATGCTTGACCTGCACGGGGTCATTGTTGTGCGAGAGCACGTCTTCCAGCTGCATCATGCAGGCGGGGCAGCCGGCGGCCACCACATGGGCGCCCGTGGCCACCACGTTGTCACGCTTGCGCTGGCCGATGACACGCGACAGGTCGTAGTGGAAGAGGTTGAAGGAACCGCCGCAACCGCAGCAGCGGTCGGCTTCTTTCATCTCCACCAGCTTGTAGTTGGGGTTGGTCTTGATGATGGTGCGCGGTTCCTCGGAGAGGCCCAGGGCCTTCTTGAGGTGGCAGGAGTCGTGATAGGTCACGGTCTTGGCGCCGGGCAGGCTTTCCACGGCTTCGACCTTGAGCACCTTCACCAGGAATTCGTTGATGTCCATGGTGATGGCGGCCAGGGCCTCGGCCTGATGCTGTTCCACGCTGCCCAGGCGGGCGGCGTAGCGGGGCCACAGTTCCTTGATGGTGGAGGTACAGGAGGAACAGGCGGTCAGCACGTAGTCGAAGCTGCTTTCGCCAAAGGCGGCCAGGCTCTTGGCCATCTGCTTCACCATGCCTTCGGCGTCGCCGGAGGACAGGGCCGGGATACCGCAGCAGGCGAAGCTGCTGGGCATGTAGATGGCCACGTTATGGTGGTGCAGCACCTTGATGCAGGCTTCGGACACATCCACGTACAGCTTGTCGCCCATGCAGCCGGGGAAGAAGGCCACCTTCAGACCGCCCATGACGCGGGGCTCGTCCAGGTTGCCGTAGATGGCGTGCAGGGGCTTGAGGGCCAGGGAACGGATGTGGCGGTCGCCCAGCATGAAGTTGAGCATGGGAGCACAGGCCGTGTTCTGGGTGTCCTTGTTGCTGCGGAAGATGACACGCTGCATGGGCGCGCCCACCCGCATGGCAAAGTTGAACAGGCCGGGGTACGGCAGCAGGGCACGGAACACCATCTTTTTGACCGGGTGCAGGCCAAGATAGGTGTTCACGATCTCGCGAGCCTCCATGAAGATGTCCATGATCTTCACACCGGAGGGGCAGTTGGCCTCACAGGAGCCGCACAGCAGGCAGCGGCCCAGCTTGTCGGCCACGGCCTCGGGATCGGCGATCATTTCGTGGGCCAGATTGTCCACCAGGGCCAGCTTGCCGCGGGCCACGTCGGCTTCCATCATGGTGGCGCCGAACATGGGGCAGACAGCCTGGCACATGCCGCACTTCATGCAGGCGATGATGCGGTCGTCAAGCGTCATCAGACGCTTTGCCAGTTTCTTCAGGTCGCTCATGGCGTGTCTCCCTAAATGCCCACCAGCTTGGTGGGATTGAGCAGACCCTTGGGATCCAGAGCGCGGCGCAGGCGCTGCGAGAAGAGGATGGTGCCGCGGGAGGTTTCCTTTTCCATCCACTTGGACTTGGCGGTGCCGATGCCGTGTTCACCGGACAGGGTACCGTGCAGGCTGATGGCCACATCGAACATTTCGTCGACGGCGGCTTCCACGCGGGCGAATTCTTCCTTGTCGCGCTTGTCGCACAGGAAGGTGGGATGCAGGTTGCCGTCACCGGCATGACCGAAGGTGCCCACTTCGACATTGTACTTCTTGGCGATGTCGTTGACGGCCTTCATCATGGCAGGGATCTGGGAGCGCGGCACGGTGGCGTCTTCGAGCACGGTGGTGGGCTTGCAGCGGGCCAGCACGGGCAGGGCCTGGCGGCGGGCTTCCCACAGCTTGAACTTTTCGGCGGCGTCCTTGGCCACATGCACGGCCACGGCACCGGTCTGCTGCAGCACGCGTTCCACGACCACGGCTTCGTCAGCCACCTGGGCGGGATGGCCGTCCACTTCGATGAGCAGGATGGCCGCGGCGTCGCGGGGCAGGCCGGCCTTGGTGTAGTCGTCCACGCGCACGATGGTGTTGTTGTCGAGGAATTCCAGCGTACAGGGCACCACGTGGGCGGCGATGATGCCGGCCACGGCTTCGGCGGCCTTCTGCATGTCATCGAACACGGCCATCAGGGCCTTGGAGGCCTGCGGCGGGGGCACCAGCTTGAGCACGGCCTGGGAGATGATGCCCAGGGTGCCTTCGGACTGCAGCATCATGCCGGCCAGGTTGTAACCGGTGACGCATTTGACGGTGCGGGAACCGCTCTTGACCAGCTCGCCGGTGGCGTCAAAGAATTCCAGGCCCATCAGGTAGTCCTTGGTGACGCCGTACTTCAGGCCACGCAGACCACCGGCGTTTTCGGCGATGTTGCCGGCCAGGGTGGACACGGCCTGGGAACCCGGATCCGGGGGATAGAACAGGTTCTTCTTGGCAACCTCGGCAGCGAAAGTGGCCGTGACCACGCCGGGTTCCACCACGGCGTACAGGTCGTCGGAGTTGATCTCAAGGATGCGGTTCAGGCCGTTGGTCAGGATGACCACGCTTTCCTTGCTGTCCGGGATGGTGCCGCCGGACAGGTTGGTACCGGCACCGCGCACGGTCATGGGAATGCCGTAGTCATAGAGTTTCTTCACACAGATGCCGAGCTGCTCGGTGGTGGTGGGACGCAGCGCGAAAGCGGGCACCACGGGGGGCAGCACCGCGGAATCATAGGAATAACTCTGGCGGTCAGCTTCGGAGCTGAACACGTTTTCCTTGCCGAGGAGATCTTCAAATTCTTTGATAAGCGCCTGGCTTGCCATAAGGGCCTCCTGTTACTCATGAAATATGCTCATCAACCCGGGCTCCCGACCGGGCCTGCACCCAATCTACCCGGAACACGAAAAAAAGAGCACGCAGCAAGACCTGCTCCGAAGAACAGGTTGATCCGGGCCGAATGAATTTTTTTAGCAAGAATTTCTTTTTTTGAAAAGGTAAAGGGAGTAGTCTTGAATATATGGGAAGGTGTGATGTCGCTTAAGAATGTGAAGAATGTGCCTTTGTTTGTTCTTTACACTTTACTTATTTGGCTATGCTATTTCTATCATTTCTATATAACTTTCTATTGCTTCCAGTTTACGGAGCACCTTAGTTTCCTTGCCGGGCTGGTGATGTTTGTCGGCGGAACGTTTGCAGTCATTGTTCCCACGCCCAACGGGGCAGGACCCTGGCACTTTGCTGTCATCACTATGATGATGCTTTATGGGGTAAATGCTACGGATGCGGGTATATTTGCTCTGATAGTGCATGGCATACAGACGTTGCTGGTGATAGTGTTAGGCATCTACGGGTCGTTGCACCTGGCATTGGCGAATAGGGCAAAGAAATAGACGTTTCTTGTGGTGGGTTCCTATATTGTCACTTCTTGTGTTAGAGGACAGAGACAGTACTTATAGAGAGTACTCCTTTAAAAGTACTGTAATACTTCTTTGCAAGTACTTCAGTACTTCCTTATAAGTACTGAAGCCTAAAGGTTGTTGGAAGATTGGTTTCTTTAAACGATATTGTTGCTTGGATATAGAAGTGGGAGAAATTCCTAAATATGGTAGCTATATTAGGTGCAGATGTTCTATCGCAATATGTGAAGATGTAAAAGCCATGTTTAAGATAGCTGATGATTTAGTACTTTAGAAAAATCCCGGTTTATTGTACTTTCCGAGAATAAACCGTTATATTTGCGAAAACTAACTTTTTAGAATTATGAGTACAATCTTACAGTTAGCTCCACAGAATGTATGGAAGCACTTTTATTCACTGACCCAGATTCCCCGTCCGTCAGGACATATGGAGAAGATTACCAAATTCCTTATTGATTTTGGAAAAGGCTTGGGGTTGGAATCATTTGTCGACGAGGTCGGCAATGTTATTATTCGTAAGCCTGCCACTCCGGGTATGGAAAACCGCAAAGGCATCATCCTTCAGGCGCATATGGACCTGGTGCCTCAGAAGAACAACGATACTATTCACGATT
>ENA-UEYI01000489-UEYI01000489.1-human-gut-metagenome-genome-assembly--contig:-NODE-489-length-39692-cov-6.062148_pt1 | contig 39692 bp, 25 predicted proteins | sample MGYA00242900_ERZ507916 | MGnify/ENA primary metagenome ERZ507916 (study PRJEB26167, sample SAMN06115521) | human gut metagenome | host: Homo sapiens | place: China:Chongqing | collected 2015-09-02...
CTCTGCCGCAAGTTCGGAGTGGATGTGAAGAACTTCGCCATTGACCGTATCCCGGAGGAGCTGGCGGGCAAGTCCCCCAAGGAAATTCGTGCGGAGCTTTCCAAGACCCGTTCTGCGATGAGCGAGATCGGCTCCCGTGTGTCGGAGGAAATCTACCGCCGCCGTGCAGAGAGAAGCAAGGAACAGGAAAGATGAGGTGCATCAGATGAAAGAGGAACGCTATCACGTCGCCTTGGACGATTACGAACACGGGATTATCATCCGCTCCCTGAACGACACCAAGACCGAGCTGAAAAACAGAGGCAAGACCACCGACGCAGTGGACGACCTCATCATCAAGTTCGGCTATGCCCCAAAGAAAAAGTTCAAGGTGGTTGAGAGAAAGGACTGCTCCTGCCGTGAATCAAGGTAACGACCGGCGGGCGGCGGTCATCCTCTCCCTTATCGGTATCATTCCCGTGGTATGGCTCGGACTTCTCATCGCTCCGTCCGTCAAGGGCGGGTTGCCGGAGATATTGACGAGCCTGATGAACGCGATGAACGACCCGTTCCATATCGAGCTTTGCGAGGACAGTGTAAAAGCTGTCCTCGTTTTGCTTCTCTGCTACGGAATGGGCGTCGGCATCTACTTCTCCACACGCAGGAACTACCGCAGGCGGGAGGAACACGGCTCGGCAAAATGGGGCAGCGCCAGTGCCGTGAACAAAAAGTACGCACAGCAGCCCAAGAGCGAAAACAAGCTGCTGACGCAGAATGTGGCAATCGGGCTGAACGCCAAGAAACACCGCCGAAACCTCAACACGCTGGTAATCGGCGGTTCGGGTGCCGGCAAGACGAGGTTTTTCTGCAAGCCGAATCTGATGCAGTGCTGCCGCAATTCCTATTTCGTGCTTGACCCCAAAGGGGAGATCGTTCGAGATGTGGGCGAGCTGCTGTCACAGAAAGAGTATGAAGTCCGGGTGCTTGACCTGATCTCTATGGAAAAGAGCCATTGCTACAATCCCTTCGTCTATCTGCAAAGCGACAACGACATCCAACGGCTTGTCACCAATCTGTTCAAGGCGACCACGCCGAAGGGCAGTCAATCCAATGATCCCTTTTGGGACACCTCGGCTTCCATGCTGCTGTCGGCGCTGGTTTACTACCTTCACTATGAAGCGCCGGAGGACGAGCAGAACTTTGCAATGGTCATGGAGATGCTCCGTGCCGGCGCAATCGAAAACGAGGAGGATTCCAGACCAACGCCGCTGGATTACCTGTTTGCCGACTTGGAGATGGACAGGCCCGACCATATTGCCTTGAAGTATTATCGCTCCTATCACGCAGGCTCGGCTAAGACACTCAAGAGTATTCAGATCACCCTTGCCGCAAGGCTTGAAAAGTTCAACTTGGAGAGTTTGGCGGCACTGACCTGTACCGACGAGCTTGACCTTGCTTCTATGGGCGAAAAGAAAGTGGCACTGTTCGCTATTATCCCGGACAACGATTCGAGCTTCAATTTCTTGGTCAGCATCCTTTATACCCAGCTATTTCAGCAGCTTTTCTTTTCCGCTGACCATATTCACGGCGGCGCATTGCCAATTCCCGTTCACTTCCTGATGGACGAGTTCGCCAATGTCAGCCTGCCGGACGACTTCGATAAGATTCTTTCCGTTATGCGTTCCCGTGGCGTGTTTGTGTCCATCATTCTTCAGAACTTGGCACAGCTCAAGGCACTGTTTGAAAAGCAGTGGGAATCCATCGTCGGCAACTGCGATGAGTTCCTCTACTTGGGTGGCAACGAGCAGTCCACCCATAAGTATGTGAGCGAATTGCTGGGCAAGGAAACCATCGACACGAACACTTACGGAAAGAGTTCCGGGCGAAGCGGAAACTATTCCACCAACTATCAGATCAGCGGTCGAGAGCTTCTGACCCCGGATGAGGTTCGTATGCTTGATAACCGCTACGCCATTCTGTTCATCCGAGGGGAACTCCCCGTGATGGACTTAAAATACGACATTCTCAAGCACCCCGCCGTTGACCTGACTGCCGACGGAAAAGGCGGCGTCTATCAGCACGGCAAGGTCACAAGTAATGTTGCGACCATTGAGGTGCAGTACCTCGACCCCGATACTCTGCCGGATACAAAGGTATCGGAAACCACCTATGAGCTGCTGTCCGATGAGGATTTCAACTCGGAAACCAACAACAATACAACAACAAAATTACGGAGGTAAATAATATGAACATTTTTAAGAAGAACACCGAGAAGCATACCGAAAAGCTGCCTATGACCGGCAAGGTTAAGAAGGGCTTCCGCATTTACTGCACCGCCGTTATGGGTGCAGCACTCGTCCTCGGCACTTCGGTTACGGCGTTTGCCGCCAACGACCCCATTACCGTTATCAACAACCTGTCTACCTTTATCTTCGGGCTGATCCGTGCGATTGGACTCATCCTGCTGGGCTTTGGCGTTGTGCAGGTCGGTCTGTCCCTGAAGTCCCACGACCCCTCTCAGCGAGCAAACGGTTTCCTGACCCTTGCAGGCGGTGTCATCATCACCTTTGCAAAGGAAATCCTTGACCTGATTGTCGGCTAAAAAATTTCACACCAAGGGGTGTTCCCGAAAAAGCGGGAGCACCCCTTAACTCTATGAAAAGGAGGTGCTTTTCGTGAGCGACAACTGGGTCGTACAAAACCTTGAAAACGCATTGGAAACTTGGAACGAGAAGCTGGCAGAGATTTGGCAGCTTATCACGACAACGCCACAGGACTTCAAAGGCGGTGGGATATGGAGCGTGATCGTCAACATCAACGGCGCAGTGCAGTCTATCGGACTTGCACTCCTTGTGCTGTTCTTTGTCGCCGGTATGGTCAAAACCTGCGGCTCGTTCACAGAAGTCAAGAAACCGGAACACGCTCTGAAGCTGTTCGTTCGCTTTGCCATCGCCAAGGGTGCCATCACCTACGGTATGGAGCTTATGCTTGCCCTGTTTAATATCGTCCAAGGCACGATCTCGACGATAATGGGTTCGGCGGGTTTCTCAACACCACAGCAAACAGTCTTGCCGCCTGAATTGATTACCAGCGTTGAGGAATGCGGATTCTTTGAAAGCATACCGCTATGGGCTGTCACGCTCATCGGAGGGCTGTTCATCACCGTAATGTCTTTCATCCTGATAATGACCGTGTACGGGAGATTTTTTAAGCTCTATATGTATACGGCACTTGCACCCATTCCGCTTTCCACCTTCGCCGGTGAACCGAGTCAGAATGTGGGCAAGTCCTTCATCAAAAGCTACTGCGCCGTTTGCTTGGAGGGGGCAGTGATCGTGCTGTCCTGCATCATCTTCTCGCTCTTTGCGTCCTCACCGCCCGTAGTAAACCCCGATGCGGCGGCGGTCACGCAGGTATGGAGTTATATAGGCGAACTGCTCTTTAATATGCTCGTTCTCGTTGGATCGGTCAAGATGAGTGACCGCATTATCCGAGAGATGATGGGATTATAAAGGGTTGCGCCGGGAAAACTGCAACTATTTTAATGAATTTCTTGACACAACCTGTCGCCATAAGTATAATAATATGATTTAGCTCACCAAGAGCTGAATGGACGGCTTGGGGGTGAAAGGAGCTTTTATGTTTAACTCTGTTGAAGATAAGGAATACCTAAGCCGTGTACGCAGCGTGTGCGGAGAAATTATGCAAGACTTTTGCCATACCTTGAAAGAGGACTATGACATAGGTTCAACCTTTTATCTTGTGGGCAGCGGAGCTAAAAATCTCATTGTGCAAAATGCTTCGCAGCCCATAGATTTGGATTATAACCTTGAAGTTGTCCGCTGTGAAGATTTTGAAGATTGCCGCACACTCAAAGAATGTGCGAGAAAAGCCTTGAATAAAGCCCTATCTATGAACGGTTGGGGCGATTGCGAGGATTCCACATCGTCGCTCACAACAGAGCGTCGCCACTTTACCCAAGGCAATCAGACTTTGTTTTCAATAGATGTCTGCATTGTGGTTACGGATGCACAAGACCGAATGTATCGACTGATCCACGAAAAAACGGGGGTCAGCTATAACGACAGATACTATTGGAATCAAGCGCCGCATTCTGCGGGAATACGGAAAAAGGTTGATTTCATTAAACGCAAAGGGAAATGGAACTTAGTCCGAGAACAGTATTTGCGGCTCAAAAACAAATATCTGACGAGCAACGACTATAATCATCCGTCCTTTATTTGCTATATCGAAGCGGTCAACAATGTATATAATTCAAGAATGAGCTGGAAATAAGCAATCCGGCTGTACGAAATCGTCACCATAATCGGTGACGATTTTTTATTACCCAAAAGGAGGTATTACTTTGGAAGTTAAAATCAATCGAGAAATCCGCAACTATACGGAGGCAATGTTCTTTGGACTGTCTATGCGACAGTTCATTTTTTCTGCCTGTGCCTGCGTGGTTGCAGTGGGACTCTATTTCCTACTCAAGCCATATGTCGGCACGGAAACCGTATCGTGGATGTGCATTTTGGGAGCCGCACCCTTTGCGGCTCTCGGCTTTATCAAATACAACGGAATGACGGCGGAAAAGTTCGTATGGGCTTGGTTCAAATCCGAGTTTCTGATGCCGAAGAAACTGACCTTCCGTTCCACCAACACCTACTACGAGATGATGAAGCCGGGAATGGAACACAAGCAGAAGGAGGTATCAAAAGCCAATGATTAAAACGCTTCGCAACCTGCTCAAGCAGGATAAAGAACGATTTGTTGTGCCGAGGGGCGTCCAGGATGTGATACCCATCAAAGCGATTTACGACGACGGCATTTTTCAGGTGGGCAGAGATAAGTTCTCCAAGACCTATAAGTTCAGCGACATCAACTATGCTGTCGCCAGTCGTGAGGATAAGGAAGCTATGTTCCTTGAATATTCGGAGCTGCTCAACAGCCTTGACAGCGGTGCAACCACCAAGATCACCATTAACAACCGCCGTTTGAACCGTGCAAACTTTGAGAAAACCATTCTTCTCCCCCTGAAGGGCGATGCTCTTGACGAGTACCGTGAGGAGTACAATCGGATGCTCCTTGATAAAGCAACCGGCGCAAACGCTATCATTCAGGAAAAGTACATCACCATTTCGGTGTGCAAGAAGAATGTGGAGGAAGCGAGAAACTACTTTGCCCGTGTGGGTGCTGACCTGATTGCCCACTTCGGGCGACTCGGCAGTAAGTGCGCAGAGTTGGAGCCGGATGAACGGCTCCGCATTTTCCACGACTTTTACCGTGCCGGTGAAGAAACGGAGTTTCGCTTCGACATCAAGGAAACCCGCAGAAAGGGTCACGACTTCAAGGATTTCATCTGCCCCGATTCGATGGAGTTCACGGGCGACTATTTCAAGATCGGAGAGCGTTACGGCAGAGTGCTGTTCCTGCGGGAGTACGCTTCCTATATCAAGGACAGTATGGTTGCCGAAATGACCGATCTCAACCGCAATCTGATGATGTCCATTGATGTTATCCCCGTACCCACGGATGAAGCCGTTCGGGAAGCCGAAAGTCGTCTGCTCGGTGTTGAAACCAATGCGACCAACTGGCAGCGTAGGCAGAATGCCAACAACAACTTTTCTGCCCAGCTTCCCTACGACATTGAACAGCAGCGCAAGGAAATGAAAGAGTTCCTTGACGACCTGACGACCCGTGACCAGCGAATGATGTTTGCCGTTCTGACGATGGTTCACACGGCGGATACCAAAGAGCAGCTTGACAATGACACAGAAGCTCTGCTTACCACAGCAAGAAAGCACCTTTGCCAGTTCGGTATTCTCAAGTTCCAGCAGCTTGACGGACTGAATACGGCGATGCCCTTCGGTGTCCGCAAGATCGAGTCGTTCCGTACTCTGACCACAGAGAGCCTTGCGGTCTTTATCCCGTTCCGTGTGCAAGACATTTGCCACACCAACGGCGTTTACTACGGTCAGAATGTCATTTCCAAAAATATGATTATCGCAGACCGCAGACAGCTCCTCAACGGCAACGAGTTTATTCTCGGTGTTTCGGGCGGTGGTAAGTCCTTTACCGCAAAAGGCGAGGTCATCAATCAGGTGCTTGCCGGCAACGCAGACATCATTATCATTGACCCGGAGCGAGAATATTCGCCCCTTGTTCGAGCACTTGGCGGCGAGATCATCAACATCTCTGCCACTTCTCCCACCCATATCAATGCGATGGATATGAACCGGGAATACGGTGACGGAGCAAACCCCGTTATTCTGAAATCCGAGTTCATTATGTCCCTGTGCGAGCAGCTCATCGGAGGCAACAACCTTGGTGCAGTGCAGAAGTCCATCATTGACCGCTGTACGGCAAGCGTCTACCGCACCTATCAGCAGAACAACTATACCGGCGAAGTGCCGACCTTGCAGGATTTCAGAGCAGAGCTTCTCAAGCAATCCGAACCAGAAGCGCAGGAGATTGCTCTTGCCATCGAGCTGTTTACCAACGGTTCTCTGAACACCTTCGCCAAGAAAACCAATGTGGACACGGATAACCGCCTGATCTGCTATGACATCCTTGACCTCGGCAAGCAGCTTATGCCCATCGGTATGCTGGTCGTCCTCGACTCTATTCTGAACCGTATTACGCAGAACCGAGCTAAGGGCAAGAACACCTTCATCTTCATTGATGAAATCTACCTTCTGTTCCAGCACGAGTACAGTGCAAACTTCCTGTTCACCCTTTGGAAGCGTGTGCGAAAGTACGGTGCTTATGCCACGGGCATCACGCAGAATGTGGACGACCTGCTTCAGTCCCACACGGCAAGAACGATGCTGGCAAACTCCGAGTTCATTGTTATGCTCAATCAGGCATCTACGGACAGATTGGAGCTTGCGAAGTTGCTGAACATTTCGGACACCCAGCTTTCCTATATCACCAATGTTGATGCCGGTCACGGACTAATCAAGGTCGGCTCCAGCCTTGTACCGTTTGCCAATAAATTTCCCAAGAACACGAAGCTCTATAAGCTGATGACCACCAAACCGGGCGAGGGTGCTTAACCCTCGCCGTTGGCGTCAAGAAAGGAAATTCAATGAAAAAGAAAATCTGTATGATCCTTATTGCGGTGCTTGTAGCCGTCCTCGGCACAAGCACCTATTTTATTATCGATCACTACAAGGAGTCGAATAAGCAAGCTGAGCTTTATGGCGAGCTGGCTGACCTTGTGAATGCTGCGGCACAGACGGATGCTGCAACGGAATCGGCGGAGCAGATTCCATACTCCGAGGAAAAGATGCTTCTGCCGGAGCTTGCAGAGCTTTATCAGCAGAACGGCGATTTGGTGGGCTGGATCAGTATTGCAGATACCAACATCAATTATCCCGTGATGCAGTCGGTGAATGAGCCGAATTTCTATCTAAAGCACGGCTTTGATAAGGAATACTCCGACTATGACTGTCCCTATGTGCAGGAGGATTGCGATGTGCAGGAGCCGTCCGACAATCTTGTGATCTACGGACACCATATGTCCAACGGTTCGATGTTTGCCCACCTTGAAAAGTTCAAGAACAAAGACTTTTGGAGCGAGCATCGGATAATCACCTTCAACACACTGACGGATAAGCAGGGGTATGAGATCGTTGCAGTATTCCGCACGGTGGTCTACACCGACAGTCCCGAAGCATTCAAGTTTTATCGCTTTATAGACGCAGAGAGCGCCGATGATTTTGCCAGCTTCGTTGCCAAGTGCAAGGAGCTGTCTCTCTATGATACCGGCGTGACCGCCGAATACGGCGATAAGCTCATTACGCTGTCTACCTGTGAGTACAGCCGCAACAACAGCCGCCTTGTGGTCGTGGCGAAGCGCATAACGGAGGACGGTGGTGCGGATGTTGCCAAGACTCACGCCGAAGCAACGGCAGAGGGCTAACGCCCTAATTAAGCGCCTTTGTGCCAATTATGATAACGGTAGCTGCCTTGCATTGGACGACGGAGAACCTTGCGCCTGTGTGCAGAGCATCTCATACTCACTTCTCTGCAAGTATTTCCGCAAATCTGTTTTGCCGGCAGAGCCTTTGCTGGAAGCGGATATTCTTGGCACACGCTTTGAAAAGTGCGTGTCCTGCGGTGCGCCGATTATCAAGAAGGGCAACCGAAAGAAATATTGCGAGAAGTGCGCTCAAAGAGCTTACAAAGCTCAGCAGGCAGAGTACGCAAGAAGAAAACGGGCAGAGTCGAAAAATAGGCGCTGAAAGAGCCAGCAATATCAAGACTTTTCAGCTCCCGCACTTTGAGGGGTAAGGTGTTTATACCTTTACCCCTCGCTTTTAATTTAGGGGCGTTTGGGTACGCCCCGGAAAGGAGGGTTCAATGGCTGATATTAAAACGAGAGATGTCGTGAAAGGTACAATCAAGAAGATCGACAAAGCGGCAATCGCCGCAAACCGTATGCGCTCCGCCTATGTGCAGACGAAGGAAAAGGCAGAACACACAACGCACCCGGATGAGCATAATGCCGAGGAGTACGCCTCCGACCGAGTGGAAGGCGGCGTTGACCGTATTACGCACGAAGCGGCGCACCAGTTTGATAAGCAGGGGCGCAAGGGACTGGAAGAAACGAAACGGAATGTGTCCAAAGCAAAGGACGGTGTTCAGAGGTTCCGGGAAAAGCGGGCGGCTGAGTCAATGAAAAGGCAGACTGTCCGCACCTCCGGGAATAAGACCATCAAGGCGGTCGAGCAAACGGAAAAGACGATCAAACAGTCTGCCAGGTCTGCCGGTAAGAAAACCATCAAGACTGCCGGGAACGGTGCAGCCAAAGCCGCACAGAGGTCGGTCAAGACCACGAAAACGGCAATCAAGACCACGCAGCAGGCGGCAAAGACGGCGCAGAAAACCGCACAGGCTACGGTGAAAGCATCGCAAAAAGCTGCACAAGCCGCCAAAGCCACAGCCAAGGCAGCGGTTGCCGGTGTAAAAGCTGCCGTTAAAGCAACGATTGCCGCAGTCAAAGCAATCATAGCGGCGACAAAAGCATTGGTCGCTGCTATCGCCGCAGGCGGCTGGGTTGCCGTTGCGGTCATTGTCGTAATTTGCCTGATTGCTCTGATATGCGGCTCTGTTTTCGGGGTGTTCTTCTCCGGTGAGGACTCCGGCACGGGGATGTCGATGCAAACAGCCGTGCAAGAAATTAACGCTGATTATGACGCCAAGATGGAGGCGGAGAAAAACTCCGTAGCCTATGATAATATGGAGATCAGCGGCGGTCGAGCCGTGTGGAAGGATGTGCTTGCGGTCTATGCAGTCAAGACGAATACAGACAAGGACAACCCGCAGGAGGTTGCCACGATGGACGAGAGCAAGAAGCAGCTTCTCTCGGACATATTTTGGGAGATGAACTCCATATCCTCCCGCAGTGAAAGCCACTCGGAAACGGAAATTACCGAAACGGACGACGGAAACGGCAACATCGTTCAGACGGAAACGACAGTCACAAAAACAACGCTTTATATTACCGTTTCTCATTTGACAGTGGATGAGATGGCTGACCTATACGGCTTTGACGCAGAACAGCGGGAGTATCTTGCCGAGCTTCTCAAGGATGAGAACACCTCTATTTGGGCAGCGGTGCTTTACGGTATCCGATACAGTGACGATCAGATCGTCACCGTGGCGCTTTCGCAGGTCGGCAATGTAGGCGGCGAACCGTACTGGTCTTGGTACGGCTTCGGCAGCCGTGTGGAGTGGTGCGCCTGTTTCGTCAGCTGGTGCGCAAACGAATGCGGCTATATCGACACCGGTGTCATTCCTAAGTTCGCAGGTTGTGTCAACGGTGTCCAATGGTTCCGGGAGCGTGGGCAGTGGGCGGATAACGCCATGGAGCCCTCGCCCGGCATGATTATCTTTTTCGATTGGGATAACAAGGGCGGCTCCGGTTCCCAGGACGGAGCGGCAGATCATGCGGGTATTGTCCAGAAGGTGAAGAACGGTATTATCTACGCCGTCGAGGGCAATTCCGGAAACCTTTGCCGGGTGAACCGCTATCCTATAGGGCAGTATGAAATCATGGGCTACGGCATTCTGCGCCCATAGCAGTAAAAAAGTGGTGTCGCCCTAACGGTGACACCACTTTTACCACATATCGGCGCAGCAAACGAATTGACGACAACATGCCAAACAGTATAATGAATTTGTAATGAACCTTGTGGGAATGAGAAGCGATTGTCTTTCGTAAATTTATCCCATTTGCGATAGAGTCGTCAAAAGCTGCTGGTATCGGGGTGCTTCCGGATGATCTGACGGAGACGGTGACGGCGAACAGTCCGGGTCCAACACCGGTGCAAGGAAGCAAATACTCTGAATTACCCGCATTTTGTGCTCCAAGGACGAGTGAACATAGACTTGGAGTGTCGTGCGGACATCTGTATGACCAAGCATCTCGCTCAGGCTCTTGACATCGACTCCACGCTCCACGCATCGGGAGGCATAGGTGTGCCGCAACACATGGAAATTTCGATATGGAATACCCGTCGCCTTTAGCAAGACCTGGTATTGGTATTGTAGTGTCCGTGGCTCCATAGGCACATTTTTCCCGGTCAAGAGGTATTTTTCTCCATCGGGATGAGACTGAACAGCCTTTTTCAGGAGGGTGGCCATGTCCAGCGGCAGGGGGATGGTACGATGAGCACTGTTGCTTTTGGGCGGCAGCACGGCCAGACGAGTGCGATCCCCGCTGCGGATACGCTGCACGGTTTTGGTGACATGGATTACCCCGTTTTGTAGGTCAATATCCTTATATTGCAGGGCGCACAGCTCTCCAAGGCGTAAGCCGGTGTTTAGCGTCAGCAAAATAGCGATCCCGGTGGTCGTCGGCTCAACTACAATCTTCTGTGCCAATCGCTGGACTTCATCCGGGCAGAATATGTCAATCTGTTTTCTCCGATATGCTGGCAACTCCACAGTCAGGCCCGGACAGGAACAGCCTGCTTTTGGGGCGCTGTATTTCAGAATGGATTTCAATAACACCCCCACATCTCTGGCGCTTTTTCCGGAAAGACCATTTTTCTGAAGACGGCGAAGAAAATCGGAAATCTGATTCGCCGTCAGTTGGCATACAAGCACCGCTCCCAAAGCGGGCAGAATATAGTGTTCCAGCATATAGGCATATCGGGCAAGCGTGGACTGCTTCAATTTATCCTGTTTGTCCGCAAGAAACCGCTCCGCAGCCTGATTCAGCGTGAGTGAGGAAGTTTTCGCCGGCAGTTCTTGAAGGGATTCCAGGCGCTGCTGCCGTTTTGCACGGCACTCCCGATAACTCCTGGCATAAACATAGCCGTACTCGGCACGGCCGGAGGACGAGTGGCCCCGGATATACCGTCCCTCCCAGCGCCCATCCTTACGCTTGTAAATATTTTCTCCACGCCTTGGCATATTGATTTCCTCCTTGACGATGTTTTTGACGGCGTATTTTACTAACATTTTAATCTTGATCGATATGGCTCTGCAAAAATGCGGGTGAATTGGGTGCGATCAATGTATACATTTGTGATTTGTGTGCGAATTTTGCTAAATAACCGCATTTCGGGCATTGACAAGCGACAAAAAGGCCGATATAATGTAGATGATTAAAGAGGAGTTTGCTTCGCAAATGGGATAAATTCACGAAAGCCCATTTCCGGAGGATCTATTGTAGTATTCCCTTAACAAACAAAGTGATACTGGAAAACAGAATAATCGAGTCCGATGATGCTGCACGGCGGTCATCCGAGCTGGAAACGGCCAGGTGATTGCCCTGAAGGAAAGGGGTGCGATTCCCCATGCGGTCGGCACTGTAAGCGCAAGGATATGATCGAGGCGGGAAACCACTGGGACGAAAGTCCGTCATTGCGAGAAAATCGTGAGAAGACAGATCATAAACGCAGAGAGTATCTCATGGCGCAAGTCAGTAGAATTGTGTAGTTAGGACTCAAAGGCAGCGGGCGCTCTCTCCGTGGTGCTGATATGGCAGAAGTGTACGCTGATGACCCGGTATGGGTTTATCAGCGCTTTTTTTGTCATGAATCATTAAGGAGGTGTGTCCATGGGTAAAGTAGCAGGTGCGCAAAATTTTGACGGAGCGAATTGGTACGAGCAGCACATTGCCAAAAGAACACGGGATGCATTGGCTGAGCAGGACCGCGCTTTTGCGGAAAAACACGCAGGCGACAGCCTGGATCAGCTGGCGGCCTATCTCCGGCGCTGCGCCGGACATTGGGGAAAGTCCCCTGCCCCCATCGAGATCGTCGGTGGCAGTTACATCGCAGAGCGCTTTGGCGATTGGAAAGATGCGCTGAGAGCCGCCCATTTGAATCCTATATACAAAAAACCCCGCAATAGAGATTGCGGGCGCTATCAAAACGAAAAGAATATCCAAATTCAGCTGCATCGGAGCGAGCGTGACGCTAAACGGGCAGCACGGGTTGAGCGAGTCAAGCAACGCCAAAGCAAATGCGCTGTTCACGAAGCCACAGAGGAAACCTTCGTTGCAACAGATGTAATGCTTGAGTAAGGTTTGCCAAGTCGAGGGCGGAGATCCGCCAGCTTTCCATATGGGCAGAAGGGGCTTAGCCAGCCCCTTCCGCCCAATCCTCTTAACGAAAGCACCTTTCGCCTTGGACAGATCGGAACGCGACACCAATTATAATAGGGTGTCGCGCCCCTATATAACCTTGTTATTTTCTTATTGGATGCGAAAATGTGCTCGCAGCTAAGGTAATAATGCCGGCAGGCCTTATTATAAAAAATTTTCTGAGAGGAGATTGGAAATGCAAAAGACAGCGAAAAAGTTCCTTTCAATGCTGCTTGCGCTCATGATGGTTCTATCCATCCTTCCCACGGCAGTCTTTGCAACGGAACAAGGCACAGTAGCTGCGCCGCTGGATAGTATTGTTCCCTATGGTGCGAATGACCAGACCACAGGAACGGCAACCATCAGTGTGCAGAACTCTGTGACCTTTACCGGCTACTCTGCTTTCGAGAATGTGCCCTATTATTTGGTCACCGTTCCCACAGGCACGACCTATGTAAAGGCCACATACAAAGACGCTGCCATACTGACCAATGCCACGAGCGGTGAAGCATCCGGCTACTACGCCGATGTGCCGCAGTGGACTGGCGGCGGTGTAGAAATGGCCTATACGGAGAGCAATGGGGATATCACAATCACAATTCCCTTGAACTACTCCCGTACCGCCGAGGATGGGACTACGGTCCAAAAGAGCTTTGTGCTGGGTGCAGATGGTAGCGGAACTGCCTATGCGCCGGAGTATGACGGCAGCGCCAGCTATGCGCCCGTTCACTTCCTCGCCTTCACCTATGAAGGCAAGTCGGCACCTACGGTCACTCCCGGTGCAATTACCACAGCTAATGTAACACTCGGTAATGCCTGGACGCTGGATGTGGCTGAAATGTTTACGGATGCCGATGGTGATGCGCTGACCTATACGGCAACCGTCAACGGCGCTGCGCAAACGCTGAACGGCTCTACCTTGAGCTATACCCCTACTGCGGCTGGTGAGTATACGATCGTGCTTACCGCTACCGACGACAGCGGCACGGCCACCCACACCATTGTTCTGACCGCTGCGGAGGGCACACAGGTCCCGCGGCTGAAGAGCGGCGTCCCGGTCACCGCAAGTGCAACCGTTTCGGTAGGATACGCCTATAACCTGTCCGATCTGCAGGCTGGCAACATCTTCGAGAATCCGGACGGTTCTTCCTTGAGCTACACCGACTACTATTATTATAGAACAGCCGGGACTGGCGAAAGGAAGGGGCCTTACTACTTCTCCACGGCTCTGTTCGGTGCTACCACGATCCAAATCACGGAGAACACCGCCGATACTTATGTCTATGAGTTCCATGCCATGAACTCTGCCGGTCTGTCCACGGACACCTGGACGCTGACACTGACCGTAAGCGACTCGATCAAGCAGCACTATACTTTCCATGTTGGTCAGGATATGAACTATTCCACCAATGGCAGCAAGTATCCGCTGATCAAGCTCTACAAGACGGCTGGTCTTGACGATAAGGGCGCTGACTACCTGGCTTCCTATGAAGTTGATGGCAAGACCCAGTACATCTATGAGGACCATGACCAGTCCATCGCCGTGGTTAACGGCAAATACATGATCACTGTCAAGGGGCAGGATTATGAGCTGAAAGGTTACAGCCCTCTGACCCTAAAGACCAGTGATTTCACGACGGATGCCCCCAATTCCACCGGCACCCTGACGGATAATTACAACAATTTCTATGCCAGCCTGGCCGTCGGCAGATATTCCTTCCGCGCCTATGGCTACAAAGCTTCGGAAACCAGCGCAAATGTTTACCTGGGCGGCCACAGCTTGACCCTGCCCACTGAGGCCAATGTGGACGGCGGCACCGGCGGCGGCACGGATATTTATCTGCGCCTGCACTCCATCTATACCACGAGCAAAAAGAACAGCAGCGACTATTTTACCGCTGATGACTATACGGCTCGTGTGGTCATGCCCATCATGGGTGGTGATGTGCAGCACGGCAAACCCTATCCTTCCGGCAACTACACCTACTATCCCTTCATGATGTACGCTGCCGGTAACGCGGCTCTTTGGAACGCCTATGTGGAGCCTACCGCAACAACCGCTGATAGCTTCATCTTCACGCAGTCTATCAATAATACGACTGCCGCGGGGTACACGGTAGTTACCAAGAATCTGTCGCTCTCCCAGGCGATAACGATGACTGCGACGGTTCCCGACTACGCAGATTTTACGCTCTACTTCCAGTATAATAACTTCAACACGAAGCCCATCAATCCGACTGGAGAGGCTGAAACTGACGCTGCTGCCGGCACAAAGACTCTGACCTACAAGATCAGTAAGAGCAACTCCAACTACACCTGGCGTTTGGAGGACAATCGCTCTGATGTAACGAACTATGTCACCAAGGCCGGTTGGCTCAAGAGCAATTCTGCCAACTTCTCCAAGACCTTCACTTTCAACAGTGGAGATTGCACGGATCAGTACTATCACGGGTTTGGCAACCTTGGCACCATTACCAAGACCCGTGACGAGGCGGAGATCCAGGCGTATTTGGATCCCACCGGCTATAAGTACACGGAAAAGGATTCTGAGCGTGTCCGCGCCTACCGTCTGTGGCAGATCATTGACAGCGATGCCATGAACATCATGATCGAGCCCGAGTTCAAGGCCCAGGTGCTGAGCGAGAAGGGTTCTGTCGAGGCGGCATCCGGCGGCAACGCCAAGGGCAATTGGCTGGATGTCAAGCCCGATGGCACAACTATCGTTGCCGTGAAGTATAAGGCACTGGATGTCTACACGACCGCTGACGAGCACGGCACCCACGGCGGCCTCTACCCGGCCACCAATCCCGCGCGCACCAGTGTGTTCGTGCTTACCAATGATGCGACCGAAAACGGCAATGCAAAAGCCAATATCGCCTATAATTCCAACGGCTTGAGTTCTTCTCGCCCGACGGCGTGGGATTATAACTACGACAACTGGTTCTATCTGAGTAACGACACCGCTCCCACTCTGGACTTCTCGGTGTCCAGCAGCGGCACAACGACGGTTCAGTACGCCATTGTCACCACGGACGAGGACACTATGGTGAGCAATCTTTCCGGCTGGACCACCTTGACGGCGGATTCCAGCGGCAAGTATCACGCAAGTCTCCTGGGCTTCCGCGAAGCTGGGCTGGCTGGCGGTACTGTGATCATCAAGATGCATGATAGCACCGGCACCTCCTACAGTCTGGCTCGTGTGGCCGAAGTGGCCGCCACGGTCACCAACGCCTCCAATCCCCAGGAGACGGAGATCATGCCCGGCGATAAGGTGTCTCTCACCTTCGAGGGCAGCTACCGTGGCATCTACAAGTACAGCGGTATCTTCAACCCCACTACCTACAACCTGTTCTATTCCATCGGCGATACGGCCTATAAGACCAATGTCGCCCAGTATCAGCAGATGGATCAGGCTGAGCTGGAGCTGACAATCCCGACGAATGTGGACTTTGGCTCCGGCAGCACCGCCAATGTTCAGCTCACCAACGGTTATACCTACGGCTCCATGTACTCGGCGGCGAATCCGTTTGCCACCCTGTATAACATGTCGAATACCGGCGTGGGCACGAACTTCAATGCGGTCACGGTGAACTTCTGCTTGAACCGTTTCCCCAATGTGAATGTGGAGGTCACTCCGCGCTATAACTTCAAGCTGAAGCTGAATATTACCAATCCCACCACCGCCACGCCCACTGTGACGCTGACGGATGCCGCAGGCAATGTCCATACCGCCAACAGCAACGGCGAGTATGAGAACCTGCCCTACGGCACTTACACCTATGCGGTGCTCTGCGCCGGCTGCGACTATGTCTACGGCAGCTTCTACCTGGGCAGTGCAGACAAGGCCAATGTGTCCGGCGGTGTGCTGACCAAGACCATTCCGCTGACGGCCTCTGCTGCCGGCGCATGGGACGGCACCACCAAGACGCAGCCCACTCTGACCGACGGCGTGTATCAGATTGGTACCGCAGCGGAGCTGGCTTGGTTTGCGGCGCAAGTCAACGGCGGGAGCTATGCCATCAACGGTGCGCTGACGGGTGATATTGACCTGGCCGGCTATAACTGGACGCCCATCGGAGGCACTACCGCCAGCACAGCCTTCAAGGGCAGCTTTAACGGTAATAATCATACCGTGAAGAACATGGGCATCTACTATAGTGCCACCACTACCTCGGCCCCGTATAAGGGACTGTTCGGCTATGTGAACGGCACCAGCAGCAGCTACGCCACCATTCAGAATCTGAAGGTGACCGGCAAGATGTACCTGACCTCCACGGCCAGCGTTGCCAACGCCTATTGCGGCGGCGTGGTGGCCTACGCCAACTATACCAACATCTCCGGCGTTGTCTCCGATGTTGACATCACCGTTACCCGTGTGAATGGCAACTGGAGCAGCGTGGGCGGCGTTGCAGGCCGTCTGGTGAATTCTAACGCCACCAACTGCGGCAATGAGGGTACCATCCATGCCTATCAGTATGTGGGCGGTATCACCGGCTACGCTACCGGTACCATTACCGGCTGCTACAACGGCGGTGCGATCACCGGCAACGGCTATGTGGCCGGCATCGTGGGTCAGACCACCAAGGGCGTCACCGCTTGCTACAACACCGGCAGCATTACCGGTGCCGGCAACTATGTGGCAGGTATCGTAGCCTTTGCTTCCGGCGCGTCCGCTTCTGTCAAGAACTGCTACAACCGGGCTTATGTGGAGAGCACCGGCAGCAATGTGGGCGCTGTGGTCGGTATGACCAACAACGCCTCCGCTGCGATGGAGCATCTGTACTATCTGGACTTCACCTGTGCCCAGGGTATCGGCAGCGCCAAGAGCACCTCTCAGACGGCTACCGCTAAGACCAGAGCAGAAATGACAAAGAGCAGTTTTGTCAGGGCAATGAATACCGGCTTGACTACTGACGCATTTGTTTCCAGTCGATATAGTCCTGCCCTAAGTTGGCAGACGAATCTGAAGGGGTTGAAAACGCCAAAGGTTGGCAATGTCGATATGGATCCTTTCGGATATGTGGACAGCAAAGATGTAGAACTGCTACGGAAATATTTGGCGAACACAATTACACTGAACGATGACCAACTGGTGCAGGCAAATGTGAATGGCGACACTGTAGTAAATCAGGCGGATCTTGATCTCTTGGAGCAGTATGTTGCAGGCACAATTACCGTATTTCCTGTTGGCTGATGAGAGGTTAATCTATGAAAAGAATACTGGCATTATTTATGGCAGTGGTTCTTGTAATAGGGCTTCTCCCCTCCGCCGCTTTTGCGGCGGAGGGCGACAGCCCTATTGTTGTATCCACAGCCGACAAGACAAATGTGAAACCTGGAGAAAAACTCACTATAACATATACACTTGCGCATGATTTGGATTACATGACAGCGCTTGATATTGTTCTAAGGTATGATGCTACTCTCTTTCAATTCGTAAGTACGGATATAGATGGTAGCGTTTGGTTTGATAACCCCACTCAAAATGGCGCATATGGAGCCGACAGTCAAGCCCTTGTTAGAATAAGACAGTACAATGATGACAATGAAGAAACTATTGTTGCGGGTAAAATCTGTTCCGTTACCTTTGCTTCTTTAGATAATATTAGTGGTGCCCAAACGGCATTTTTTTTCAACGGTACGACAGGAATATCGCGTTCAAGCATTGAGGTGGATGAAGAAACACTTTATGTCAAAGATGGTGCGTTTAACCATGGCGAGAGCGACCCGATTAAGGTGACTATTACACCTGATGGGGCTGGCCCTATCCCCACAGCTACCGGCTATACTGTTTCCATGGGTGCTGACCAGCAGGTTGCTGCGGGCCAGCAAGTGCGTATCCCTGTGACCGTCGCCTCCGGGGAAAAGGGCATCACCGGCTTCAACGCCTATGACATGACCTTTACCTATGACCCGGCAGCCTTGACCCTGAACACCAAGACCGGTGACGCCGCCAATCTGACGGTGGAGGACAATAACGGCACCGTTCGGGTCCGCCGCTATGGCGCTACTCAGGCTTTGGGCGAGGCTCTGGCTCTGGACTTCACCGCCAAGGCGACTGCCACCTCCACCGTGAAGCTGACCAACGCCAAATTTGATCTGGATGCCAACTCCATCAACTTTGACGCTCCGGAGGCCACCATTTCCGACGCCGACACCGTGGTCAACGCCAATAACTTCACCGTGACCCTGCCGGATGCGTTCACCTCTGACGAGACCCGCCTGGTCCCCAAGGGCGGCAGCTTCACCTTCAAGCCCGTGGACAGCCACTATACCTACACCTTCACCGTGAAGATGGGCGACAGCGCCACCGAGGGCTTGACCTTCGGCGCAAATGACACCTACACCATCGAGAATATCTCCGGCAATGTGGAGGTCACCTGCACCGGCAAGACCCCCAAGCAGTACGATGTGAAATACAAGATTGACGAAGATGTGGAGCAGGATGTGACCAAGGGCCCGGAGACAGTCACCTATCTGAATGACTACTCCTTCGTCGTCACCCCGAGGGCCGGCTACTCCTACCGTGTAATTTACAGTGTAGACAACGGGGATCCCTTTGTCCATACAGTCATAGCGGTCCCCACTGCCAATGACGATGGCACCCTCACCTACACGATCCCTGGAAAAGAAATCGTTGGAGGTGTGGAAATATGGATCGACGCCAACACAGAATCTGGTATTCCGGTCGTGTTCACCGGCAACGGCGTTGAGGACGCAGCCTCCGGGAATGCAAGCTCTATGGGCAAGAATATGCCCTACTACTTCACGCTGAACCAGCGCGAGAGCTGCGACTACACCGTCACGGCTTACTATCAGCCCCTCGCCACTCCCACAGCTTCTAAGAGGCCCGCCACCGTGCGCAGCCTTGGCAATGGGAAATATGTGGTCGAGGCCGTGAATTATAACGACTATCTGTATGTATACGCCCACAGCTGGAACCTGGTCGTGAAGGTGGAAAAGGTCTCCCACAGCGCGGAGGAAGTGACCGTGTCCAAATATCTGGAGCTGAACGACAAGACCATGATGCTGGTCACGGTCAAGGGCACCCCCGAGGGCGGCAGTGCCTTCACCTATGAAGGCAACACCATGTATAAGGTCGAGGGCTACGGCACGGACCGGTATGCATGGCTGGTGATCGTGGACAAGGGTCAAACTCTGACCCAGGAGGAGGCCGCCGCCAAGGTCGCCATCTCTGCCGCAGACAATGTGGTCACCATCACCCCGAGCTTCGATGTGAACATGACCGGGAAGGTGGATGTCAACGATGCGCAGCTGGTCTACGATATGTATAACGGCACATACAGTGACTTCACCAAGGTTTCCGTGGAGAAGTTCCTGCGGGCCGATGTAAACGCCACTAAGGTGGTGGATCACACCGACGCTGTGGCCATCGTGAATCAGTTTAACTAAGGTCCTGCCAGCCTCCCTTCCCCGGCGGGAGGGGAGGCTATCCCCCATTGGGGACTTCGCACCGGCCAGGCCGGGCAAAAAACGGCCCAACCGGTCGGAGAGAGAAGGAGATCAGCATGAGAAAACGCATTTTTACACTATTGGCAGCCCTGTGTCTGCTGCTGTGTCTGCTGCCCACCGCAGCCTTTGCCTCGCAGACAGGCAGCAAAACAGACGAGAGCCGCAGCTACAATTTTGACCTGTCCGCAGGCGGTGCATCTGAGGTGCGGGCCACCACTGGCGAGACCATCACCGTGACCCTGGTGCTCAAGCGCACCGACGCCCAGGAAAGCGCCGATATGTACGGTATGCAGACGGAAATCGAGTACGACGACACCTTCCTCCAGCTGGTGGACGGCAGCGTCATGACCGCCCCCGGCATCCGCTGGAGCGATTTAGGCCGCCGCACCGGCGGGCGGGCCTTCTATCTGAACTTCGTGTCCTTTAAGGGCGGCGAGGCTTGGGAGCCGGAGGTGGTAGTCGGCAGCTTTCAGATGAAGGTCATCGGCACGAAGGGTGTGTCGCAGCTTATCCCCACCAACACCCTGGTTTCCACCCAGGACGGCATGGCCGGATACACCGTGAAGGATAATAGCGTGTCCGTCATCGTCACCACGGACTGCACCGTTACCTTTGAAAGCAACGGCGGCACGGAGGTCCCCTCCCAGACCGTCCAGTACGGTGAAAAGGTGAAAAAGCCCGAGGACCCCATCCGGGAGGGCTACCACCTGGAGGGGTGGTACAGAGACCTGGACCGCACCCAAAAGTGGGACTTCCACAAGGACACCGTTAAGGGCAACATGACCCTCTACGCCAACTGGGCCGAGGGTGCCGCCGCAGGAAGCGTCACCTGGTGGATCATCGGTGGCGTGGGCCTGCTGGCCCTGCTGCTGATTCTGCTGGCTCTGCTGGGCAAGAAGAAGGTTCGCTTTGAGACCAGCGGCGGCACAGAGCTGGAGACCGTTTCCGTGAAGCGGGGCAGCGTCATTGGCGAAGTCATGACGCCTACGAAGCCCGGCGCAGTGTTCGGCGGCTGGTATGCAGATCAGGCGCTCACCAAGCCCTGGGATACACAGAAAAACCCGGTGCGCAGCAACATGACGCTCTACGCACGCTGGATGTAACCTACGCATAAATGAGGTAAACAAATATGAGAAAACGCATACTATCTCTGCTGCTGGCACTGACTTTGGTTCTGTCGGCGGGCGTATTCGGCGCCATACCGGCGCTGGCTGCGGATTCCTGCGTTTCCGTGAAGGCGGATGCCGTCACCACCGGTGAGGTTGTGGCCGGCAGCCTGCTGGAGATCAAGCTGACAGATGTCTTTGAAGATACGGACGGCCATACGCTGACCTACACGCTGACCAACGCAGCGCAGTTCAGCGCCCAAACCAAGGTCAAGGACGGCTCACTCTATGTATCAGAGAAAGACCCCGGCACCTATGAGCCAAAGGTCAAGGCGACCTGCTCGGACGGCAAAGAGCTTACAGCGACCTTTACCATCACGGTCAAGGAAGCTCCCCACGGATTGGACGCACAGTATAACTACGATGAGACCCCCGCCAAGGAGGTCACGGTGTATGTGACCATCTCCAACGACGGCGTACCCATCCGAGGCCGCGACGGCACGGTGCTGTGCCACAAGGCCATCACCGTCCCCTACTTTGACTTGGGCCGGTATAACTTGGCCGAATACTACCGCTATCACACGGAAAACGGAGAAGGCAAATACATCGACGAGAACATCGTGGAGAGGCCCACCGGCCTGCACCTGTATCTCTATCTGCTGGAGCGCTACTTCATCGGCCTGCCGGAGGAGCAATGCTGCAAGGGTGCCTATCCTCGTGACGCGCTGGCGAGCTTTAAGCTGGGTGAAGATGTTTGTTACATGGATGAAACACCGGCCTATACGGCAGACAGCTTTGCCGCTCTGACTATCACCGGCTCGCCCACCAGCCTGTATATGGCCAACTTCTGGGGTCATGATGAGAACCTGATGTACTACCGCAACCACTGCTTTCCCTACATGAGTCCCGGCTGGGGCTCCACCTCCGACTACATCGTGCTGTCGGACGGCGATACGTGGGATGTGGCCATGTTTACCAACTGGAGCTTCTGGTCCAGCGGCGGTGCATTTACCTGCTTTGACAAGGACGCGTACAATGCCCGCCCCGGCATGGAGATGACGATCTCCTCTCAGGCTTACGGCACGACCTTTGAGGGCAGCGACTTCTATCCCTTCTCGAACCTGGATGTGTTCCTGTATAACGACAAGTGGGAGCAAATCGAGCAGTACAAGGAAGCGGCTGACGGAAAGAGCACTTTCTCCTTCACCGCCCCCACAGAGGAGGGCACCTACTACCTCGTGGGCATGGACCCCAACCGGACGATCCCCAAGGACGACAGCGGCGGCACGAACTATGCCAAGATCGCACCGGCCACAGCCATCCTGAACGTGGCGGCGGACGCCGAGTTGGAGCGCCCCTTCCAGGACGCTGCCGTGAATGGTGAAAAGCTGGCAGCAAAGAATACCAGCTACGAGGGCATCACCACGCTGACCAGCGCGGACGGCCAGACGACCTATATGGAAGTGCCCAAGTACCATGTGACCGTGCCCGAGGGCGCGGAAACGGTGACCGTGACCTACAACAAGGACGTGGACATCCGTCACGACGGCACCACGGTCTACGCCTATGAGGTGGAGTTCGCGGCGACTGCCGTGAACCGTGCGGCGGCGCAGGCAAGCGGATATACCCTCACGCCCATCACGCTGGAGAACAGCTATACCCTCAATGCGGACGGCACGCAGACCGTGATCATGCCGGTGACAGGGTATGTCCGCAACGAGGACGGCAGCGGCAAGGCGATCACGCTGAGTGCCCCCGCTGACAAGAACTCCGCGCCCGTCGCGCTGTTCACCTTTGAGTATGCAAAGGCAGACACGAAGCCGGATGTGACATATGGGGATGTGAACGGAGATGGCATCATAAATTCCACGGATGCAGCAATCGTCTATCGCTCGGTTAATGGAAGATACACACTGACAGATTCTCAGAAGTTGTCGGCAGATGTTAACGGCGATGGTGCTGTAAACTCCACAGATGCTGCGTTGATCTATCGTTATACAAACGGGAAAATGAGTAAATTCCCCGCAGAATCCTAAATACCATAAGGAGGTTAAACACAAAATGAAAAGAACTCTTTCCATTCTGTTGACAATCGCCATGATTATCAGCCTTATCCCTGCTGTATTTGCTGCTGATGTTCCGACGATGTCAACAACAGTTGATAAGACAGAGGTTCAGCCGGGTGATACGATTACGCTTACACTGTCGATCGACAAGACCATTATGAACCTGAATAACTGGGAGTGGGCAATTTATTTTGACAAGACTGCTTATGTCAAAACCAGCGGCGAGCTTGAACCTGGATGTATGTCGGGCACGGGCACTACTGGCGCAGTGGGAGATAATGTTGATATCCTTGGTAAAAATGCCATCCGGGTATCCGGCCTAAGCACTACAGGCGACCCTGTCACTCTTAACGCCGGCAAGATTGCCACTGTTACCTTTACGGCAACGGAGAACATCACGGCAGAAAACGCTCGCATTGAGGTCAAAACCGAAGCGCTGCCTGACTATGATACGCTTAAAGACAACGATGTCAAATTAACCGGCAACATCATTGATGTCACAGTGAAGTCCAGTGAAGCCAAGGGCTACACCGTGTCCATGGGTGCGGACAAGCAGGTAGCCTCCGGTCAAATCGTGGAGATCCCTGTGGCCATCGGCAACAACGACGGCAAGACCAACTACAGCGCCTACGACATGACCTTCTCTTTTGACCCCGCCATTCTGAAGCTGAACATGGAAGCCACCAGCACCGAGGGTTATCGCGTGATCCCCGGCAGCGGCACCGTGCGAATCGTGCGTTACGGCAAAGCCGCCGAGCTGGGCGATGCGCTAACCCTGAAGTTCACCGCAGCCGGTCAGGGCCAGTCTGCGGTCAAGGTCACGGCGGCGTATGTGGATACCAATACCAATGCCATCGAGCTTGATGCCCCCGCCGCCATCGTGCTGAAGGATACGACCACCGTGACCGTCAGCGGCTACACCGTGTCTCTGCCGGACGACTTCACTCGTACCGATGCAACAGGCTCCGTGATCGAAGCGGGCGGCAATCTGACCTTCGTTCCCAAGGACCCCAACTATGACTACACCGTGACCGTCACCGTCGGCGGCGGTGAGGCAACGACAGTTAGCCCGGACGAGGATGGCATCTACACCGTGCCCAATGTCAACGGCAATGTGGTCGTCACCAGCACCAAGACCGCCAAGAGTTTCAACGTCACTCTGGGCGCAGATACCACCGGTAATGAGAAGGCCACCTATAAGACCGACTACACCTTCAAGCTGACCCCTGTGGATGGCTATGTCTACAAGATGGCTGTGACCATCGGCGGCGAGGCATACACCGGCTTTAAGCACCAGCTAAATGACGACGGCACCACCACCTACACCATCCCCGGTGCGGATGTGACCGGCGACATCGTTATCAACAGCAACAAGCAGGTCAAGCAGCCGGAGACCTTCACTGTCACCTTTGACGGCACCGGCGCAGGCGAGGCCAACGGCGAAAGCTCCGTCAAGGAAAACACCAACTACACCTTCACCGTGGCCAAGCAGAAAAACTTTGAGTACACCATCACTGCCACTATGGGCGGCAAGGATGTGGCTATCACCGAGGGAGCCAACAACACCTACACTATCGCCAATGTCACCGGCGATCTGGTCATCACCATCGAGAAGAAATCCACTCTGACCATGGAGGTAGCTGTTTCCGAGTATGTGCAGATGGATAACAAGACCGTGTTTCTGGTAACCGTGACCGGCACCCCCGAAGAGGGCAAGGCTTTTGCCTACGGCGATAATGTCATGTATAAGACTATCGCTTACGGTGAGAATGTGTACAGCTGGCTGGTGATTGTGGACAAGAATGAGGCATTCACTGTGGCTACGGCTGAGGCCAATATCAACCAGGCCAGCGCCACAGCTGAAGAAGTGAAGCAGAGCTATGATGTCAACGAGACAGGTGTTGTGGACATCAACGATGCGCAACTCACCTATGACATCTACAGCGGCAAGTACACCGACTTCGAGAAAGTCTCTGTGCGGAAGTTCCTGCGCGCGGATGTGAACCTTGACAAGGCCGTCAACTCCACCGACGCCGTTGCGGTCGTCAAAAATTCCAAGTAAACCAAGGCGAATCCATAGCTTCCCCTCCCTTTTGGGAGGGGAGGCAATTCGCCATATTTTGGGGCTTTACCATTGCCTCCTGTTTTAGGAGACGATGGTAAGAATCCAAAATAAGCATTTGGAGGATACCCGTATGAAAAAACATAGCGGCCTATATAGCGCCGTGAGTATTTTGCTGGTCATTGTGCTGGTGGCAGGGATTAGCCTCTCACTTCTTTCCTCCGGTCGGACAAGGCCGGAGAATCCCATCAGCACTCAGCCGGATCGGCTCCAGGCAGAGTCGCTGCAAGGCTCCGGCAGCACTGGCGGACAAAGCTCCGGCAAGGATAATACAGAGAATACGGATACTGCCCAGGACCCATCAGAGCCGCAGAAGCCCGACGAGCCGCAGAAGCCCGACGAGCCGCAGAAGCCCGACGAGCCGCAGAAGCCCGACGAGCCGCAGAAGCCCGATGAGCCACAGAAACCTGATGAGCCACAGAACCCGGATGACACGCAGAAACCCGATGACACCAAGCCGGATCCATCGGGTCCCACAGACCCCACGGATAACCCCGGCAAGGGCGACCAGGGCGGCTCCAAGTCAGACGATAACAAAGGCGGCTCCGAGGATTCCGGTGACCATGGTGATGGCACCGGCGGAGACGACGGGGACCACGGCGGCAGCGGAGGTGACCACGGCAGCGGCGGTGAGGAGGATGATACCCCCCGCATTTATACGACACTGAAAACCCAGCAGCTTACCAAGGCAGAGCTGCCCGACAGCAAGCTGACCTTTGTGGCCTATCCCCTGGGTAAGGGCGATCTGCATATCCGTGTCCGGCTGAAAAATGAGACCAATTCCGGAAACGGATTGCTACTTACTTCTCAGAATAACCAGGACTACGAGGCACAGCTGGATTTCAACGCAGATAACCTCTTTGTGCTGTCTCTTTATGATGGGGAGACCTTTCTGGGACTTGTTCAGTACCGGGTGGGCTATTACGCGAATCTTGCGGACGATACCCACCCGACGGTGGGGGACTATCCACCCTCCATCGTTACCAATCTGGACGGGGCCAGCCTGGACATGAGCTCCCAAACCTTCCCCTTGACGGTGATTGCCCGTGCCAACGCAGAGCTGGGAGCCGGTGTGATCTATTCCAATCAAATTAGGGTCACGCTGGACGGAAAAACCGTGGAAAAGAGCTACGGCGATTCTCAACCCACCTACGAGTTGTATTTCGATCCCCCTCAGTTGGGCGATGAAGAAACCCACATCGTCCGGGTGCTGGCCTGGGATGGTAACGGAAACTCCACCATGAAGGTCTACACCGTCACCTATCACCAGATCAGTGAGGGCGACCCGGCAGGCTCGGTGGATGTGGTGCTGGATGCGACCACCATCGGCCTGGGCATTCTGGATACCGGTACGCTGGACATCGTGGAGGGCGAAACGGCGGCATCCGTGCTGCTGCGCTTCCTGCAGGAGCGCGGTTATGAGCCGGATTACCAGGGGTCTGCTACCATGAACTTCTATCTGCGCCGGATTAGCCGGGGCGACATTGCCTACCGAGCCAATGTCCCGGAGCATCTTTGGGAGCTGATCCTGCGGGACGGCATCACCACCAATGACAACTATGACCGGGACAGCATCGGGGAGTTTGACTATACCCAAGGCTCGGGCTGGATGTACTCCATCAACGGCACCCTGTATGAGGGTACCGGCATGAGTGGCTACAAGGTCCGCAACGGCATTACCATTTATGTGCGCTTCACCCTGTCCTACGGCAAGGACATCGGCGGCTACGATTCCACCGGAGGCGGCTACGGTTCACTGAGCAGCTACTGCGGCCTGTGGATCAACGGCAGCTACCAAGCCCTGGGCCACGACTTCGTGGAGACGGACCGTTTGGAACCCACCGAAACAGAGGATGGTTACATCCACTATCGCTGCTCCAAGTGCCATGAGGAGAAAACAGATATTCTCCCGGCCACCGGCGGTACGGAGCCATCCCCCACCGCCGCACAGGCGGCCCCCGCCCTGCTCCTGCGGCGGGGATCGGGCCTTACCCCTTATCAAAACAAATTCCATAGAACCTGGGAGGCAGCAGCATGAAAAGAGCAACACGAATATTAGCGGCACTTCTTTGCGTGCTGCTTCTGCTTCCGACTTTGGCCCTTGCGGAAAGCGCTCCCTCGCTGAAAAAACAGATCGCACAGAGTGCGGAGGGAATGTCCGCTCTGGGCGGCAAGAAGGGTGAATTGCTGAAAGACCGGGAACTGTTTCCTGCAGGCGATTCCGTCTGCGATTGGCTGGCCATAGCTATGGCACTGTCCGGCACAAGGGAGAGCTATTCCGACTATTTGGCGGAACTGAAGGCCCATGTGGAGGACGCATACGCCAAAAACGGATGCCTGGACCGCAACAAGGCCACGGAATACCACCGGATTTCTTTAACGGTGCTGGCACTGGGGGGCAACCCCACCAACTTCGGCACGAAGCCCGACGGCTCGGCCATTGACCTGATCGCAGAGGGCACTTACAACTATGCCCGTGATCCGGGCGCTCAGGGCTTAAATGGCTGGATATGGGCGCTGCTAACCTTGGATGCCGGGGACACAGAGGTCCCGGCAGACGCCCTGTATTCCCGGGAGGACATGGTAAATGCCATTTCCGTTGCTCAGGAGCCGGACGGCGGCTTCGGCCTGATCCCCGGAAAATCGGATGTGGACATCACCGCTATGGCGGTGCAGGCCCTAGCTCCCTATCGGGACCAGATGGAGACCGAGATCGACGCAGCACTTTCCTATCTTTCCGGCCAGCTGACGGACACCTGCGGGTATATCGCCTACGGCGATGAAAACGCGGAAAGCACCGCCCAGGTCATCCTGGCCCTGTGTGCGCTGGGCATTGACCCGGAGACGGATAGCCGTTTTGTCAAGGGCGAGCACACCCTGCTGACGGAGCTTTCCCAGTTCCGGGAAGCGGACGGCACCTACCGCCATGTGCTGGAGGGGGCCGGCGACGGCCTGGCAACGGCCCAATCCGTCCTGGCCTTAGTGGCTGTGCAGCGTGTGCGGTCCGGACAGCCGTGGGTGCTGCATTTTGACGGCACTCAAGCGCCCCGTGAGGCATTCGGCACAAACGGAATCATCATCTGCGCCGTGATCGGTGCGGTAGTCGTAATCGCCGCCGGTGCGATCTACATCATCGGCAGAAAGAGGAAAAAGGCATGAACAAGCTGACAGATCAAATTCAGGCAGAGGTCAACAAGGTCGTTTTGGGCAAGGAGGACATCGTCCGCAAGGTGCTGCTGGCCATCCTGGCACAGGGCCATGTGCTGCTGGAGGATGTCCCCGGCGTAGGCAAGACGACGCTGGCCAAGGCATTTTCCAAAACGCTAGGTCTGGACTCCAAGCGTGTCCAGTTCACCTCCGACACCCTGCCATCGGATATTATCGGGTTTTCCGTATTCGATAAGGCAGACGGCAAGCTGAAATATCAGTCCGGAGCCATTATGACCAATCTGCTGCTGGCGGACGAGATCAACCGTACCTCCAGCAAGACCCAATCCGCTCTGCTGGAGGCTATGGAGGAGTTGCAGGTCACCGTGGACGGCGTGACCCGGCCCCTGCCGAAGCCCTTTATCGTGCTGGCAACGGAAAACCCGGTGGGTTCTGCGGGTACGCAGATGCTGCCCGCATCCCAGCTGGACCGCTTCATGCTCCAACTGAGCATGGGCTATCCCAATCGGGCCAGCACGGCGGCACTGCTGAAGGATCGCCATCATGTGGACCCGCTCTCTGCCTGCCAGACAGTGACTTCCCCTGCCGAGCTGGAAAAGCTCATTGCAGAGGTCAGCAATATCCATGTGGCAGACCGAATTTATGACTATATTGCAGAGCTGGTGGATCTGACCCGCTCCAACGCCTATGTGACCCTGGGTGTCAGTCCCCGTGGCGCTTTGGCTGTGACCCGTGCGGCCAAGGCCAACGCCTACTTAGAGGGCCGGGACTATGTGATCCCTGACGATGTGTGCGCCGTGTTCCCGGATGTGTGCGTCCACCGTCTGATCCTCAACTCCAAGGCGCGGCTCCAGGACTATACAGCGGCACTGATCCTGCAAAATGTACTTACCTCCGTCCAGAAGCCGGATGTCCGGGAATTTTCCAGCAAATGAGAAGAACGATCTTAGGCAGCGCCCTGTGTTATCTGATCCTGCTGCTGGCGTTGGCGGCGCTGCTTCTTACAAGCGGCTCCTTCTGGGCGCTGGCCGGACTCTGCTTGCTGCTCCTGCTGCCCCTGGCCTCCTGGGCGGTCAATTTCTATGTCCGCAGGCACCTGCAGGCGGACATTCTGACCCCGGCCACAGCGGCAAAACGCACGGCAGTCAGCTGTCGGGTGCGTATCCGCAACGGAGCGTTTCTGCCCGTAATGCGCTATGGCTGTCAGGTCTCTATCCGCAATGATCTCACTGAGGAAGATCAGACAGTGACGCTGACCGGCAGCATCGGAGCCAAGGGCGAAAGCAGCCAAACCATCCTGCTGCAAAGCAGCTTCTGCGGCAGAGTGTATATGCAGATCAGCCGGTTTACCCTGCTGGACTATCTGGGCCTGCTTCCCATGAAGGCCCTCGTGAAAGCGGATGCCCGTCTGACCATCCTCCCGGACCTGTATCCAATGGAGGCGGACATGACCGCCCGACCGGCCTATGCCGACGACGGCACTTCCAATCGACGGGGTGAGGACCGCAGCGAGGTGTACCAGCTCCGGGAGTATCGCCCCGGCGATGACATCCGGCAAATTCACTGGAAGCTGTCCTCCAAGTTAGATGAGCTGATTCTGAAAGAGGCCAGCCAGCCGGAGAGCCGTTCCCTTTTGGTATTCTGGGATAAGCGCCCCGGCGGTAACCCCCAGCAGATGGACGCACTGGCGGAGGTCGTGTCCTCCGCAGGCATGGCACTGCTGCAAAGCGGTGTACCCTATACCCTGTGCTGGACGGACCGGGACGATCTGCAGGTCCAGGACATTTCAGAGGAAAACCAGCTTTTGCAGGCTATCCCGGCTCTGGTAAAGACCAGGGGCAGCGCTGAGTGCCGCCTGCCCAAAACTGACGGTTACAGCCGAATTCTCTGTTTCGGCACAGCGCCGGAAGAACAGCTGCTCACGGACGGACGGGTGCATTTCATCCTCTGTACCGAAGAACAGTACCCCGGTGCGACCACCTTTGCCCCGCAGAATTATTCCGAGGCCATGCAGCGACTGGAGGTTTAACCCATCATGCGAAAAAATGAAAATGGACTCCAGTGGATTGTCACCGAAATGGCACAGAAAAAGCTGCACTTTCCCTGGGGCGCTTGGGTGGTCTGTGCCGTTCTGACGGTGGGCTTCTGCTTGCTTTTAACCGCTGCATTTCCCTCTGTTCCCTACCCATGGTGGGCCATGACAGCAGCTGCGATTTTGATGCAGGCGGCGTTGCTGATAGTATACCAAACCAGAATCGGGAACTGGCTCGTTCCAGCGGGCATCGGCGTGCTGCTTCTTCTGAGCTTGGCACTGAACAAGTTTGTCCTACCCGGTTTTGGAACACTGGCAAATGATTTCCTGACCCTGCTGACGAAAAAGACCGGGAAGATCTACCTGGACCTTGCGGCAGCGGATGCCCAATTTCTGCCTCTGGCGGTAACGGTTCTGCTACTGGCGGTGTCGCTGCTTCTCAGCCGCAGCGCATGGAGCGGACGGATGCTGCTGGCCTTGCCGATTCTGCTGCCCTGCTATGCAGCCCTGTTGCTGGGCTTGTTTCCCATAGGCATCGGCGGTGGGCTGCTGATTATTGGCACGGTGCTGCTGATGGTGCAGCACACGGCAGAGGGAGAAGTCCTTGCAGGCGTTCCGGCGCAGCTGATCTTGCCGGTCCTGTGTGCAGCGCTGTGTCTGCTGATTGGCCTGTCCTGCCAAGACAAGCTGAATACAGACATGGTCGAGACGATGCAAACCCAGCTTCACCAGCGGCACTACGACAGCGATACCAATTCCATGCCGGAAGGAAACCTCAAGAACTTACCCGCTTGGAATAAAAGCGACACCCCGGCGCTGGAAGTCACAATGGAGCAGCCGGAAAAGGTGTATCTGCGTGGGCAGGTCTACGACACCTACACCGGCGCCAACTGGAAAGCAGCCGATACCGAAGAAACCGCCCAATATGAGGACCTTTTCTATTGGCTCCATGAGGCGGGTTTCTACGGCCAGAGTCAAATTGCACTGGCGGATGGCTATACGGAGACGGCCACACCGCTGTCCATGACTATACGAAATCTCTCCGCCTGTTCCGCCCACGGCTACTACCCCTACGCCGTCTACGGCAGCGAAACGCTGGCAGCGGACCGGATCGGGGACACGAATCTGCCCCCGGCAGAGAGCCTGTATTATCTGAAAGGCAGCGTCCCGGACTGGTATCAGATCCAGCGGAACCTCTCCACAGCCCAGGGCCGGGAAAACATCGAGACCTATCTATCCAAGGAACAGGCCTATGCCGACTATCTCCGGGCCGTGGACCTGCAAATGACCCAGGACAGCTGGGCCGTCCTCCAGCGGCAATTAAAGCTGGACACCCAGACCCGGACCATCAGCGACATCCGCACCATCATCTTTGACTATCTACGGGAAGCCATGACCTACGATGAGACTGCCCGGACCATGAACGGCAGCGGCGACTTCCTGCAATATACGCTGGAGCGCAGCGGACACGGCTACAGCGTCCATTACGCCACGGCAGCGGTGCTGATGCTGCGCTACATGGGCGTTCCGGCCCGCTATGTGGAGGGGTATTACCTCTCGGCAGAGGATGCCGCCCGCTACAAGGCCGGTGAGACCATTACCCTGACGGAAGAAAACGCCCACGCCTGGGCGGAATACTATGTCAGCGGTGTCGGCTTTGTGCCGTTCGAGGTGACTCCCGGCTACATAGACGACGAGGAACTGTCCCTGGGCGGCGACAGCCCGGATGAGAATACCTATGAGAACAACACCCAGCAATTTGTAGAGGTGGAGCAGCCAGAGGAGATCAACGAGCACAAGCAGGACCGATTTACCTTCTCACTGAATGCCCACTACCTACTGCTTCTTCCCTTGCTGCTGATCTTGCTGCTGGCCGGGTGCATTTTCCATCGCCGCAGGGTGTTTCGGAAGAAGATGGCCGCTATCGACGCCGCAAACGACCGGCAGGCCATTGCCATGCGCTATGGCTATGCCGTTTGCCTGCTGCGCCACAGTACGGTGCAGTTCTCGGAGGATGCTGCGGAGGCCGCAGAACTGAATCAAAAGGCGCTGTTCAGCACCCAGGAGATGACCCCGGAGCAGCGCAAGCAGGTTGACTCATTTGCCGTGCGTGTACTGGATGCCTGCAAGGGCAGCTGGACAACCTGGGAGAAAATACGATACCGGCTATGGAACTGCCTGTATTGAAAAAAAGGAGGAAGGAAAATGCACAAAAGAGTAATGGCTCTGCTGCTGAGTCTGGTGCTTCTGCTCTCTGCCGCCATGCCGGTCACGGCGATGGCCGCAGAGGGGTACGCCGGTAGCTTTGTGCTTGTGGCTATGAACGCCAACAGCACCATCGTGGAGCCGACCCGTATCCAGTATAAATCTGGGCAAACCATTCAACAGGCGCTGGCGGATTCAGATATTGACTTTGTCGGCCTGGAAAACGGATTCGTCTATGAGATCAACGGCGTTTCCGCCAATTACCTGCTCTATTATGACAAGGGTGGCTATAAGCTGGACGCTCCGGCTTCTTCCGTCAAGGCCCTTTGCTTCCATGTATCTTCGACTTATTCGGACGCAGCTATCCAGCTGATTATCCAAATGGCGGATTACCTGGACATGACCAACCATGTGCAGAATTATCCGGCAGCGGCCAGTGCCTACGCAGCGGCGCTGAAGGGCCTGCGGACGGCAACTGCCGACTCGGCAGGACCATTGCTGAAAAACCTAAAGGCCGCCATTGCCGAATATGCGGCACTTCTGGACGGGAGCAAGTACACCGTCTCCGCCACAGTAACCCAAAATGGCAGCGCGGTGGAGGCTCCGGTCCTCGCCCTTACGGATGTCTATGGCAATGTTACCACCGGCACCGGCAGCGTCCAGGTCATCGCCGGTGACTATAAGTTCCGTGTGTCCGACGGCGGATATAACCGCACAGAGGGAACGCTGACGGTTTCCGCCGACGCCAAGGTCTCTGCGACCCTGCCCTACGGCGAGTGGTTCGGCGATATCCGGCTGCTGGATGCCGATCAGGAACCCTACCGCGCTGCACAAAACCGTGAAAACCACACGGCGCAGTATTGGATCGAGGATACAGCCAATGCTCTGAGCAGCGTGTATCTGAATGCGGCGATGGGCAATGTCCCGAATACCAAGACCACCAAGCTCCGCACCATCTATACCGGCACCAACGGCAAGGATATGTCGGGCATATCCCGCAGCTGGAACAGCACAGCCACATCCCTTACTTATCTGTTGACCTCTGGCATGGAGGGCAAGACCTTCGCGCTGGAAGCACAGTATACAGGCTCGGACGGCTACACGCAGATTCAGTCCTACGATGTCACCGTGACCCGTGTGCCCACGCTGAAGGCTCTGGCAGCCACGGCGGAGGGGACCAAGCTGCCCCTGGAGTTTGCGCCCAACACCCGGGAGTACAGCCTAAAAACCGTGTCCTCCACTGTGGATATTGACGCCGCACCATTTGGTGAGGATTATACCGTCACCGGAACCGGGGCGGTGCAGCTGACCGGAGACACGCAGGATCACATGATTCAGGTAGCAGCGCCCAACGGGGAGCAGAGCACCTATACCATCCACATTCAGAAGGTAGCTTCCGTACCGGTGACGCTGGCTGTGCCTTCCGGAACAACGGTGCAGGTGATCAATGGAGCAGGCTCCGAGATTGCCCCGGTGGACGGGATCTATCACCTTGTCCCCGGCGAGAGCTATACCTGCATCGCCACGAAGAACACCTGGTATCATACGCAGATCACCTTCACGGCCTCCAGCGGACTGAATGTGTCCGTCCCGGAGCCTGTCACCACCGACTGGCTGACCGATCTGGCATTCTACAACGGCACCTATGCTTCCAGCCGGATCGCCTACGCCGCCGACAAGACCTTCACGGCGGCAGACCACACCTACAACTATACGGTGTCCGACTGCAACAGCTCCGTTGCCATGCAGGCCACGGCAACCGGAACCGTGACAGCGCTGTATCGGACCCAAAGCACCGTGCCGGGGATTCATAATCTCGCACGGATGGAGACGATCACAACGCCTGTCAGCAAAACGGGTCTTGCTCAGAGCCTGACCTACGCCGTGGCCAAGGCCGGTTACGGCCAGACGGTGACGATCCGCATTTCCAAGACAGAAAACGGCACTACCTACTATCAGGACTACGATATTCAGCTGCTGCGGCAGCTGCACCTGTCCAGCCTGACTATTGCCACAAAGGATGAGACACTGCCCTTTGTAACTCCAAAGGGCGCAACGGCCCGCTTTGATCGAGATACCACGGATTATTATGTTAAGGTAGACCGGGAGACCACCGCTCTCTACCTCTCCGGCACCTATCCCAACAGCAGCACAGACACCGCCTGCTGCGGCGGGTACTATGCCAAGGTCAACGGCGTACGCTATGATGCGCTGGCCGGCGCGGAAGCGGTCCTGAACACAGAACTTTATAATGAGGATATTTCGGTACAGGTCTGCCACGCAGATACCGGCAGCATTGAGCTGACCTATACCGTCCATGTTCAGAAAAGTGACCCCATCCAACTGACCATCCAAACGACTCCGGCGGATGCCACGGTGTTCCTGACCAACGACCTGAACGGCAAGCGCATCGTGGAGAAAAACGGCACCTACAGTCTGACCCCCGGTGCCAGCTATTCCTACACTACCACCTGCGCCGGGTACATCGGTCAAACGGTGGAGCACTATACCGCCCCCGACAAGGACGGTACACTGACCATTACGCTAAAGAAGGCTCCAGCCAACGACAAGCTCATCAATTTCGATTCTGCGTGGCCCCACTTACGCCAAAACAATGAGAATAACGGTGTGGTGGACTACAAGACGCCGGTCTACGCCAAGGATGCCGAGCTGTACTGGGCTACCTCCATTGGATCCGGCTACGATGTGAACGCCTGCGGCTGCCCCATTTTGGTGGACGGTGCCATCTACACCTACTCCGGCTCCCGCATTTACAAGGTGGATGCTATCTCCGGCGAAATTCTCATTGATAAGCCCATGGATCACAACTCCAGCTTCGCCATCAACCCGCCCACCTACGCCAACGGCATGATTTTCGTGGGCCTGTCTGACGGCACGATCCAGGCGTTCGACGCCAATACCCTGGACTCCCTGTGGATCTATCGGGACTCCATCGGCGGTCAGCCCAACAGCTCTATTGTCTATCACGATGGCTACATCTACACCGGTTTTTGGGTGGGCGAGATCAACGAGGCCCACTATGTGTGCCTGAGCGCCACCGACGAGGACCCCACGCAGACGATGGAAGAAAAGCTCCCCACTTGGTACTACACCAGCAAGGGCGGCTTCTATTGGGCCGGTGCCTATGTGTGCGACGACTTCCTGCTGATCGGCACGGATGACGGCGCTTCCGGCTACACCACCGGCAAGCCCAGTCTGCTGTCCTTTAACCCCAAAACCGGCGAACTGCTGTCCTCCTACAAGATGAATGTGACCGGCGACATCCGCAGCTCTATCACCCATTACAACGGCAAGTATTACTTCACCAGCAAGGGCGGCTACTTCTACGAGGCCACTGTGGACGAAAAGGGTACCATTGAGGATGTCCGCACCTTGAAGCTCTACAACTATGCGGACGATCCCGCCAATCCCGCCATGTCCACCTGCACACCCACCATTTACAATGGGCGGGCCTATATCGGCATCTCCGGCACGGCACAGTTCGGCGCATACAGTGGCCATAACCTTACGGTCATCGACATCCCCAACTGGGAGATTGCCTATACGGTGCGCACCCACGGCTATCCCCAGACCAGCGGTGTTCTGACCACGGCCTATATGGAGGAGACAGGCTGCGTCTATGTGTACTTCTTCGATAACTTCACCCCCGGCAAGCTCCGGGTGCTGGAGGACAAGCCCGGCCAAACCGAGGTGTCTCTGAAGACCATGGAGACCTACACGGCCAGCGGCCAGACGGAGACCTATACGACGCCCTACAACATCTTCACGCCCAGCGGCGCACAGGCCCAGTATGCCATTTGCAGCCCCATCATGGATGAGTACGGCACGATCTACTTCAAAAACGACTCCGCCTACCTGATGGCCGTGGGCAGCACCATTGAACGCATCGAGGTCACGAAGCTGCCGGACAAGACGACCTACAATGTAAAAGACACCTTCGACCCCACCGGTATGCAGGTAACGGCCTACTACGCCAACGGCATGACCCGCGATGTGACGAAGTATGTGACCTGGTCGGAAAATCCGCTGAAGGCCAGCGATACCGATTTCCAGATCACTTTCCCCTACGCCATGTACCAAAACCGAGAAAACAGCGAGACCCTGGAGATGGAATACGGCGTCCACTGCGATAAGCCCATGACTACCCTGACCCTGACCATTGGGGACCAGACCGAGGTCAAATACGGTGATGTAAATGGGAATGGTAAAGTCGATTCCACGGATGCCGCCATTGTCTACCGTTATGCAAATGGAAAATATCAATTGTCTGCGGATCAACTTTTGGCAGCTGATGTAAATGGTGATGGTGTCGTGAACACGACGGATGCTGCATTGATCTACCGTGTAGCAAACGGAAAGCTGTCAAAGTTCCCGGTGGAACAATAAATCATAGTGGTACACGGAAATAACCCGGATATGAAATGACCTCCCCAGCTTGACCCTGTCGCAAGCAGGGGAGGCCATTTCTATAATCACGGAAGAATTGATAAAATTGGGTGGATGTATGGCTGAGTCTAAGAGCAGACTCCTATATATTTTGCAATATCTTTGGCTAAAAACAGATGCCGAGCATTATGCCACGACCGGGGATATCCTTACATACTTGCGGGAGAATGATATTCGCTGCGACCGGAAGACTATACCCGGGGATATTCAGAAGCTCTGTGACATTGGCATTGACATTGAGGAGGAGCGTAGCCGGCAAAATCGCTATTCTTTGAGCAGTCATCTGCTTACGCTGCCGGAATTGAAGCTACTGATCGATGCCGTGGAATCCTCTAAGTTTATTACAGCCAAGAAAAGCGCAGAGCTTATCGAAAAGCTCTCCCGGATGAGCAGCATATACCAGGCTGCGGAGTTAAAAAGCAATCTGTATGTCTCCGAACGGGTCAAGTCGTTCAATGAGCAGATATACTATCTGGTAGATAACATCAATACGGCCATCAACCATGGAAAATAAATTTCATTTCGCTACTTCCATTTCGATCAGCATCGCAAGGAAGTCCCCAATAATGGCGGCAAACGCTACCACTTTTCTCCATACTTTCTGGTATGGAATGAAGATCATTATTACGCCGTAGGATACAGCGAGAAGCATCAGAAAATCGGCACTTTCCGTGTAGACCGAATGAAAGAAGTCAATATTTTAACGGCTGATGCAGTTGAGAAGCCCGCTGATTTCAATCTGCCGGAATTTACTCGTCAGGTATTTGATATGTATGACGGTTCTACGGAAACGGTCACCCTGCTTTGCAAAAACGATATGATGAACTATATCATTGACCGATTTGGAGACGATGTAGAGACAGCACCGTTAGACTATGCCCATTTTAAGGCAGTAGCCAAGGTGTCCGTCAGCCAAACCTTTTTGGGCTGGGTATTCCAGTTCAATGGGGATATTAAGATAATAGGTCCGGTTACGGTTGTGGATAGATATAAAATGATGCTGGCAAACGCTCTGGGCAGCTAAAAGCTCAAACACCTGTACCTCTAAAACGATTTATATCCAGCGTGAAACATAAGAGCAGTCCCATATCCACTCAGGCAGAAGCATTGGCGCAGGAAAGGATATAATGGAAGCGCCCCGCATCCCTTTTAGGGAACGTAGCCCCGGCATTTTCCAATACATAATTATAGGCAGTTTTGGCATCCATAATAGTCACATGGGGCATTGAGAAAGGCTCGTTTACACGAATTTGATCTGTAAACTTCCCTGCGTCCGGCATATCGTATACCTGCACGCCGCCATCCCAATTATTCTTTGTCACACGCGCATTGCCTTCCACTACATTTCCGGCAACATACGCTTTACCAAAAGTATCCGGTTTCTTCTTGTCACGGCTCGATTCGGGTTTCACAATCCGGTAGGCAATCGGCTTATCTTTCGGAGTGATAGGCCCCGGTTTAAAATAATTATTAATAATATTCAAACGGCTGGTTTCATCTCCCCCGTCAACAGAACGGTTCCACCAATTAAAAGTCACATTGTTTACCAGATTAAAATCCTCATTCATGCCAATGGAACAGTTACGGCTGATATTGGATGCGAACAAGTTACGGCAAAACATACTGTTATGCCCACCTATAGTCGCCCCGAAAGCATGATTGTAACAATCCAAAGCTTCCGAGAAAATAGAGTTCTGAATAGTTATGTTGACAGTAGGAAGCTTCAGACCATGCCCTGTGGAATCGCGATTGTATACATGGCGGTAAACAGACATGTTTTCATCCAGTCCCCAACTGGCAGAGCAGTGATCGATAATAACATTACCCACACAGTTACCTCCCAAAGCATCATCCCGGAAGAACACATCCTGCGCCCCCCGACGGAAACGCATATGGCGGATAATAATATCATGCGTATCAAGCAGGAAAGAGGCTCCTGTTACACAAACCCCATCCCCCGGAGCTGTCTGACCTGCAATAGTGATATACGGAGCACGGACGTTTATAGGGGTTTTCAGCCGGATAACGCCCGAAACATTGACTACACCAATACGCGCGCCACCGCTCTCACATGCCTCACGCAATGTTCCGGGCCCACTGTCGGCCAGCGAATTGACCACAATTACTTTTCCTCCACGTCCACCGGGAGTATAGGCCCCTCCCCCTTCTGCCCCGGGAAAGGCAGGTATGTTGCTCTTTATTAAATCCTCCGGTTTGGATGCCCATGGTTTATAAGGACGTCCTTGAACAGCCTCAGACATTACTACAGGTAATGCTTTCGCCCATGCCTCATCCGATTTCCGGTCTATTTCCTTTTGTTGTTCTTCTCCTCTGATTTTTACCGAATCAGGAATTACAGGATACTGTGCCGCCACAGGCAACACACATGCAGTCAATGCTGCCACTGCAAATAGTTTCTTTCATTTCTCACTTGGTGATATACTTTCACACGATTTTCTTCCTCCTCCCA
>ENA-UEYI01000493-UEYI01000493.1-human-gut-metagenome-genome-assembly--contig:-NODE-493-length-39511-cov-7.573541_pt1 | contig 39511 bp, 17 predicted proteins | sample MGYA00242900_ERZ507916 | MGnify/ENA primary metagenome ERZ507916 (study PRJEB26167, sample SAMN06115521) | human gut metagenome | host: Homo sapiens | place: China:Chongqing | collected 2015-09-02...
TGAGTCCGGTACAGTACCGAACTCACTTGCAAGCAATTTAGTTATTTTCCTGTCCAACTTTTGGGGTTCATAGCAAAAATACAGCCGCTTTTAGTTTGTTTATTATCGGACAATTTTTCTTCTCACTTTCTCGTTCGTGCGGTCGCGATCGCGCGTTTTACGGAGTTCAGCCGCTCTTCGTCCTCGGTTTCGTCGATAAGCCGCATAACGTCCGATAACTCCGACTTCGCGTACGCGGTCGTTTCCGTTTTCTCGTCCGCGTACAAAAGCGGAACTTCTCGGACTTCCCGCGCGCCGCACGCCGCACCCCTACAATCGTCGAACTCGGCTATATCGTCTCTCCCGCAGGTAGCCCGCGGCGCAAAACAAACCGGTTCTCCGTTGCCGTCCGTCGTATTTTCCGCGACCCGCTTTACCGTAAACCGCGCGAAAACCGCCGCGAGCGCGACCGCTGCCGCCGCGGCGAACGTAAGCCCCGCCGTTATCGGTATCGCAAACGCGATCGCAAGTAAAATCATCGCTTCGGTAAACGCTTCGAGCATATAAAAACGCCGTCCTTTCCGTAATTTTCGGGAGAACGGCGTTTGACCTTTCAGCCGCGCCGCGGGTCAGATTTCACCCGCTTTCAGCTTGGCTTTTATTTCCGCGATTCTGGTTTGATCCGCGTCCATAAAACGTCCGCCGCGGAACGAGTAAATGCTCGCCTTGCCCGCCGTCATACCGGTAATTTCCTCGGCGGCGAGCGAATAAGCCGCGAGTTGAACGTCGTACGCTCCCGATTCGATTGTCGACAGTTTTGACGTTTTGTAATCAATAATTTCGCAAGTTTTTCCGTCGGTTACGAGAAGATCGATAACGCCCTGAATAAGCGTGCCGCCGGGGTTGTAGACGAACTGCTTTTCGCGGTAGATTTTTCTTCCCGCGATACGCGCCCTGATCGCTTCGAACGCGGTGATAAATTCTTTCTCGTCCACGAGCGCAAACGACGGTTCCGTCGCGCGAAGTCTATCCGCCGCTTCCTTAGCCGTCAGTGAATAATCGGCTTTTTCCATAGCCTTGTGATAAGCGTTGCCTTTCTCGAGCGCGCGGTCGTCGTCCGCTCCCGCGAGGTATTCCGTCGCGGTTTCGTCCTCTACGTCCTTGCCTATCGCGGTCACGCTTTTCTTCACGCTGATATGCTCGGGCGCGTTCTTTTTCGGCGCGTCGTAGTACTCGTTAAGCTTCGCCACGAGCGCTTCGTCGGGCTGTCGGACGACGGGGGCTTCGGCTTCCTCGCCCACAGCCGTACAGTCCTCCGCTGCGTAAACGTTATAGCCGTACGCCGGGAACGCGGGCGCGAGCCAGTCGAAAAAACACCCGCCCGACTCGGGATCGAAGCCTTCCGCGCCGTAAGCGATCGCTTCGGCGGTCTTTTCGCTCACCGTGGCGTAGACGTACAAACCTTGCTTGGGGCGTGTAATCGCCACGTACAGCAGTCGCATTTCTTCTTCCGCGAGCGCGCGGCGTTTTTTCAGTCCCGCGGCTATAGTCAGTTTGTTGGGCTTTACGACGCGTTCCGTTTCGTCGAAGTTTTTCATACACACGCCCATCGTATCGTCGAGCATGACCCGCCCGAACGTTTCGGTAAAGTTAAAACCGTGCGCCGTATCTACGAGGAACACGAACGGGAATTCCAGTCCTTTCGAAGCGTGTACCGTCATGATCGACACCGCGTCGGCGGCGGGACTTCGATCGGCTTCGGAAGAAAATTCGGACAGATATTCGACGTACTCGTACACGCTCGAGCCGTACTTTGACGAAGCGAGGTGATCCAAAAACGCCGTGAGCGCGTCGGTCTTAAGGCTCGGATCGTCGCCCGCCGACACCCGCGTAAACCAGTTCTTTTCGGCGACGAGCCTGCCTGCGAACTCGCAAGCCGTATGCGTTTTCGCGTAGCCGCGATAGCGCTCGGTCAGCGCGAAAAACTCGCCGAGCTTTCTCGCCGTATCGTCGGTTTTCGTCGCGGCGTAGTTTTCGCACAGCACGAAAAACCGCTTTTCCGCGGGATCGCCGCTCAGACGCACGAGCGCGAGTTCGTCCTCGGTGAGGTTACCTATCGGCGACAGCAGTACCGCCGCGAGCGCCACGTCGTCCGCGCCGAACACGATGTATTTCATAAACTCGGTAAGTCGCGCTATCTCCGGCACCGACGAGAACTCGAGCGCGTCGGACAGCGAAGCGTTCACGCCCGCTTTTTTGAGTTTCGAATGTATAAGCCCTTGCAGTAATCCGCGGGTCGCCGACAGCACCGCGATATCGCTCTCGCGCACCGGTCGGGTCGAGCCGTCGGTTAAATTCACTTTGCCGTTCTCGAGAAGGTCGACAATATCCGCAACCACGCGGTTCGCCTCGGCTTCCGCGTCGCCCTTTACTCCGCCGTCGTCCATGAGAACGCTGTACACGCCCGCTTCGCGCGGCGGTTCGCCTCCGCTCACGATAAGGTTAAGTCTGACTTCGCCGCCCGTTATCCCGGCGCCCGAGGTCAACATCGCGGTAGCGGCGTAGTCAATCTTGCCGAAACTCTCGGTCATCAGCGGCGAGAACGTGCGGTTCGCAAAGTCCAGCACTTCTTTGGCGCTTCTGAAGTTCGCGTTGAGTTCTATAGGCTTGGAAAATCCGCTTTCGAAGTAATGCGTGTACTTGCGTAAGAATATGTTCGGGTCGCACATTCTGAACGCGTAAATGCTCTGTTTCACGTCGCCGACGAGGAATAGCGAAGCCCCGCCGAGCGCGGAAATTATCCGCTCCTGAAGCGGGTTCACGTCCTGATATTCGTCCACGAAAATATAGCGGTAACGCTCGCGGATCTCCGCGGCGCACTCCGGGTTCTCGACGAGTTTTACGGTCAGATGCTCGAGATCGGAGTAGTCCAGCCTTGCGCGGCGCTTCTTTTCCTCGGCGTACTTATCTTTCGCGCTCGCCGTAAGTTCCAGAAGTATGCGCGTGAAAGTCCTCGTCCGCTCGTCGGGCATGGGCGCTTCGGAAAACTCTGTCAGCGCGCTTTCCGCCTTTGCGTACGCTTTTTTCAGCGCCTGGTACTCGTCGTTCAGCCCGCGGAACTCGTCGGGAATTCTGCTCGTCGGCGTTGGGATCGGCTCGCTTCCGCCTGTTAAAATATTCTCCACCAGCAATTCGACCGCGGCGTAATTACGCTTGAAGCCCGCTTCGGCGGTGCGACTCATAAGATCCTTGGCCCGCGGCAAAAACCGTTCTTTCAGTCGGATTTTCGCCTCTTCTATAACGGCTTCGGACTGCGCGGGAACATTCAGCCCGCGCGTGGCGGCACTTAAAAACCAAGCCTCTGGGTCGGACTGCGCTTCGGCGTAGTAATAGACTTCCCGCACGAGTTTTTTCAGCGCGTAATCGGTTCTCCCGGTCAGCATCACGTCGTAGAACTCGTTAAAGTCCGCGTCGCCCGCCGCGATTTTTTCTTCGACCGCTTCGTCGACGGCGGCGTTCAGCATCGCGCCCGATTCTTCCTCGTCCGCGATCTCGAACGCGGGATCCGCGCCGATAACGTAAAAATAATTGCGTATAAGCCGCTGACACCAACTGTGAAGCGTGCTGATCTCGGCGGTGGGAAGCAGTAAAAGTTCGCGCTCGGCGACCTCGGAAAACTCCGTGCCGTCGCCCACGCGCTTTAAGAGCGCGTTCTGCAGTTTGTCGCGCATATCCGAAGCCGCGGAACGCGTAAACGTACACACGACCATGTTTTCCAGCGACGCGCCGTCTTCGATCAGCGAGAGTATGCGCTGGATCATGACCGTGGTCTTGCCGCTCCCGGCGGAAGCCGACACCAGCAGATTTCGTTCGCGCGAGGTTATCGCCTGATTTTGTTCTTTCGTAAAACTCATTTCGTCACCGCCGCGATAATATCGTCCTTTTTAGCGCCGCTCGCGGTTCTTCCGGTCGCTTCCGCGCCGCACGCCGCCGCGTAGTCGCAATAGTCGCACGCCCGCCGCTTGCCTACGACCGCGGGCGAAGCGACGATACAGCCGTCCGCTATTTCCGTAGCCGCGCCGTCTGCAACCGCCACCGCGTACTCCGCCGCGGCGTCCAGTTCGGATTCGGTGCAAACGTGCGTGTTCCTTTCGCCGACCGTAATCGCGCCGTCCTTGCCGAGTTTGACCGTAGCTTCGATTATCTTGCTCTTGTTCGGCTCGGTAAGACTGCCGTCGAGCGCGGCAAGCATTTCGGGAGATGAATCGAACGCGCCTTTCAGCCTATGATCGTAGTCGCCGTCGTTCCAGCGCACCGAGAACGGGAAATAGAAGAAGCCCGCGGGGCGGTAGCCGTTCTCTTTCATCACGCGCGTGTATATCATAAGTTGGATTTTTTTGCCGTAGTAAAGGTCGCTCCAGGAGAACGCTATCGTGCCGGTCTTGTAGTCGATGACGCGGGCGCGGTCGCCGTAAACGTCTATTCTGTCCACGTCGCCGATAAGTTTTACTTTCGAGCGCGGAAGCGTGACGGTCTTAAGCCGCGAGTCCTCGCGCCCGAACGACGCTTCTGTGGCGAGCGGACGGAACGACCCGGCCCAAACCTGCTCGGCTACTATTCCGCACAGCGCGACCGCTTCGGTCTTAAGCCGACGGAAAGTGCGTTCGTTCTCCTTCAGCCGATACTTCGCGAACTTTTCCTTCTCTTCCTCGGCGGTCTTTTCTACGAACTCTTCGACGCTTTCGGGCATACCGGCGGCAACGAAAAGTTCAACCGTCTTGTGCAGAAACTGCCCCACGTCTATGGGCGTGACCAGCCCGTCCTCCGCTTTTTTTATCTTCAGTCCGTACTGAAAAAAGTACTTGTACGGACACTCGAAGTACGTCTGGAGCGCGCTGACCGAAGTCACCTTGCCTCTAAGATACGGTATTCGGTCGGGGCTGAGCCTTACGGGGCGCACGCGTTTATCCAGCGCTTTCGCCAGTTCGCCCGCCGCCGCTTTCAGCGACCCCGAGTACGGCAGATCGGGATATTTCAACAGCGTTTCGAGAGCGATCGCCCGCGAGCCGGTCAGCCGCGCTATGGTTTTCGGATCGGTCGAGGTCCTGAGAACGCCCGCGTAGTCCTCCGCCGCGCGTTCGGTTATACCGTTTTTCGCAATAAGAAGTTTGAGGTCGAACGAGGGCTTTAACGAGCCGTCGTCCACGTAAGTTATGAACAGGCGTTTCGCGGCTTTGAGAAAGTGCCACAGTTCTCCTCGGCACAGCGCGTTCTTTTCGGCGGTACACGGCTCGACTTTCAGCGCGTAGCCGTGCAGTTTTTCCGCGTCCGCGTCGGTCAGCAGTCCGTCGTCGCGGTTGGTCACGGGTATCACTCCGTCGTTAAAGCCTACGATTATCGCGTACTCGACCCGCCGCCCGCGGTACTGCGACAGCGGGCCTATCTGCACCACGTTCGAGCGGTTGGGTACGAGCGAAACTTCCGTTCCCTCGAAAATCTCGCGCAGTACGTCCGTCATTTCTTCGGGAGTCGCCGCCCCGCCACCGCCGAGCGAGCCGAACAGCCCGATAAGTTCTTTCGTCTTTTCGTAAACGCCGCCGTAATCCTTGCCGTCCTCGTCCGCCGCGGAAATACCTTCGGTCACGGTTTCCGCGCCGCACTTTTCAAGCAGCGTATGCAGTTTTTCGGCAAGTTTTTTCGCCGAATCGAAACAGCCGTCAATCGCCGACAGCAGTTTCATAAGCCGCGCGCGTACGCGTTCCGCGCCCTCGCAAACATCCGTTTCCGTATCGTCGCGAAGCGCGAACGGCTCGGTAAAGCCGAGGTAGTCCACGCAGTAACGATTGACGTAGCATCTGAAAAAGTCCGCGTCGCGGGCGGGCACGCCGGAGTACGCGTTATTCGACAGCGCCAGCATATTCGCGGTGCGGTACTTGCGGCGGGCGCACTCGAGCGCGGCGAATATAAACCGCCCCAGTTCCGTACCCGCAAGCGGCAGTTTTTCGCCCGTGTAGTACGGTATTCCGAATTCGTCGAAGATTCGTTTCGCCGCGTGGTACTCGCCGCTGCCGTCCACGATCGCTATATCGTCGTATCTGCCGCCGCCGTAAACGTAACTCGCGATACGCTTAGCCGCTTCCTTGTACTCGGCGGCGCGGTCGGGACACTTCATCACCACCGGCGCGGACGAAACCTCGTAGCCCTCGGGCGCGGCGGCTTCCACCACCGTCAGCGACAAAGCGTTGTTTTCGATTATCCGCAAAAGGCGCTTCGCTTCCGCGGAAAACTGGTCGTAAAGCGTCACGAACACGTTCGCGTTCTTCATCGCCCCCGTGCGTTCTATCGTTTCGCCGAGCAAGCGGTTTCTGCCCGCCGCGTCGACGTATTCGTTCTCGATTTCGGCAAGGTACTCGCGGTAAAGCACGGCAAGGTCGCCCGCCTTTTTCAAACCCTCGGCGTTTACGAGGTCGTCGGGGCTGACAGCGCACGCCCGAAGCGTGTTGAGCGCGTCGTACAGTTTGACCGCAAACCCCGTGCGCATACACGAGCGCGTATAGCACGACAGTTCGCCCGCGTGTTCGCGGCAAACTTTTTTCAGCAGCATCAGCGCGCCTTGCTTACTCAGCGCCGTACGCGTGCCGCCCGCCGCAAGCCGCGTATACAGTCTGTTAAAGGTCGTGACCTCGAGGTCGAACGCGCCCTTGCCGCGCGAAAACAGCCGCTTCTCCAGCGCGAACGTATAAACGTCCGGCACGATGACGATATTGTTTACGTCAAGGCTCGGCTTGCGCCGCTCGATAATTTCGACAACGCGGTCGAGCGCGTCCGCATAAGATTTTTCCGTGATTACCATAAGATTATTATAACTTTTTCGGGGCGATTTTTCAAGCAAAACCGCGCTCAGTCGGCTTTTTTATGCGGAGCGGCTGCGAAAACCGTGTGAAAACCCGCGGATATTCTCGGCTACGCGGCTAACTTTCGGTCAAACGCTTGATTAGTTTTCGCCGTTATGCTATACTTTATAGTGAAATTCGCGGCGAATATCGTTCTTTTCCCCGCCGCGCAAAACGAAAATTCCTACCAAAAGGTGTTTGTCAATGAAAAAATTACTCAGCGTCATACTCGCGATCGTCAGCGTGTTCGCGTTCGCCGCGTGCTCCGGAAACAACGTCGCGAGCGAAGTCCAACCCGAGATTCCCGCACCCTGGACTGCGGGCAAAACCGCGTTCTACGAGCGCACGACCTACGACGTCGCCAAAAAAGACAAGAACGGCAAGGTCGTAGCAACCGGCACCGCCGTTTTCACGATCGAGTCGGTGGACGAAACTTATTCCGAAATCACCGAAGAATTCTCGATCACCTATAACGACGACGCCGAAGAGGCCGACAGAGGCAAGACCGACACGATCTCGTCGAAGTCGAAAATGGACTCGAAAGTCTACTTCCCCGTGTCCTCCGAAAAGACGGTGACGCTTGCCGACCGCACCGACGTTCTCAACAACAGTTACCGCCTTACCGTCGACTACGAAAACAAAAAGTCCGAACTCGCTTGGCTGAGTAACGGAAAAAAAGGCTCGACTATCGATTTTTCGGGCGAAAACCTCTCGGGCGTGTACGACAACGAAACGATCTATTACGTTCTCCGCGGCTTTACCGATATCAAGGCGGGCGGCTCGAACACGTTCAAAATCGCCAACTTCTTCGATATGCACGTCCGCGGCGCGTTCGCTTCTACCGCTATGAAATTTTCCTGCTCGGCAGAGGGTAGCGAAGAAACGCTCAACCTCGCCGAAAACTTCCGCGGCAAGTACGGGCTTGACGACGTAGCCAGCGTGAAAGCCGTCAAGACTTCGCTGTCGATCAACGCCGCCGAAGCCGGCTCTCCCATCGATATTTACTTCTCTCTCACGCAGTTCCGTCTCGGCGAAAACGAGGTCATCAAGCGCCCGCTCGTACTGATGAAAACTTACGAGTACAGCCCCGCGACCGCAACCATCGCCTACACCACCGAGTTTTCCCTCTCCGACTACTCCGCCGTCAAACCCGAGTAAGCCCAACGAATAAACAAGGATTATTATTCCTCTCTAGTATGGGATTCCACGAACCCGACGAGCGAAAATCGCTCGTCGGGTTCTCTGAATGACGAGGTAGAAGTAAGGCTACACGGTCTATTTTAAATTATAACGCGCAGTTTCCGTTCTACCTCCGTTTCATAGCAAATGCATAAGCATTTGCGTGGAATCCCCGACAGCAGAGAAGTAATTATCCTTAACCCGCGCGAAGCGCGGATATCACTTCGTCGTTAGCCGAAATATCACTCGGGCAACAGCGCGAATATAACTTCTCACCCCTCCCTCTTACATACGCAAAAAGCCGCCGCGACATTATAGTCGCGACGGCTTTCACATTCGTTATATCTCAGTCCTCCGAGGGCTTGTCTTTCTCGTCCTTGGCGCGGTGTTTTTCGTGGCGTTCGGTGTTCTTTTCCTCGCCTTTAGCGCCTTTCTTTTCTTCTTTCGCCGCTTTCTCCTCTTCCGACTTTTTCGCTTCCTCGCGTGCGGAAGCGATCTTCGCGGTTTCCTCTCTTATCGCGTCGAGCTGGATCTTAATCAGTTTCTGCGCGTAAAGTTTGGTCGTCAGCGCCAGCATAGACAGCGACAACGGGTCTGCGGTATCGGAAATGTCGAGATCGGTGAACACTTTTTCCTGCAGCGAGCAGAACTTGTCGTATTTCTCGCCGAGTTCCTCGCCGTAGCCGCCGATAAGCAGCGTAATCTCGCTCATGGACAGCACTTGCTTGAGAAGGCATATCATGATAAGGTACGCGAGGTGATCCGCGCCGTAACGCTTTCTCACGGGCGGCGGAATTATCCCGAGTTTGACGTAGTTGTTGATCATCGACGAAGTGATGATCGGCTTGTCGTCGTCGCGGTCGAGCACTTTGAAATACTTGTCGATGATGCTCACCACCTGATCCATATAAAGCCCCACGTCCGGAAGTTCGTGAAACCTCGGCAGTTTGAAGCCGCCTATATCGTCGCGGAAAACCTCGAAGTCTTTTAAGATGTCAAAATCCTTGAATTTAGGTATTATCGATTCGTCCATATCCCTTTTACCTTTCGTATCCGATTTAATTTCACGGCTACCTACGTATTGTATCATAAATTCCGTAATATTACAACTAATTATCACATAAAATTCTTGACATATTATAAAAAATCAATTATACTAGTTTTACAAACTAGATAATAAAATATTAAAAAGCGAATTATTTAGGAGTTAGAATTATGAAAAACAATACCGATTACGTTATTATCACCGATTCGTCGGCTAACCTTACGGACGAATTGATTGCAAAGTACGATCTTGACATACTGCCGCTCACTTATATGCTGAACGGCGAGGAACACCTCGGCTACGAAAAGGGCAAGCCGACCGATCTTCCGGGATTCTACAAGGCGATGCGCGAGGGCGGTAAAGTTTCGACGAGTTGCGTGAACGTGGACTCTGCGAAAGCGTTCTTCGAGCCGTACCTTGCCGCGGGCAAGGACGTTCTCTACCTCGGCTTTTCGTCGGGGCTGTCCGCGACCTACGCCAACGTCGCCGCCGCGGGCAAAGAACTTCTCGCCGCCTACCCCGACCGCAAGTTCTACGCGATCGACACTCTCGCCGCGTGCATGGGCGAAGGACTTATCGTGACCTATGCGCTCGAAGCGCAACTCGCGGGCAAGACGATCGAGGAAGTCCGCGACTATGCCGAAGAAATCAAATTGCGCGTCTGCCATCAGTTCACCGTCGACGACCTTATGTATCTCAAGCGCGGCGGGCGTATCGGCAGCGGCACGGCGCTTATCGGCACTATTCTCAAGATAAAGCCCGTAATGCACGCCGACAACCACGGCAAACTCGTCGCCGGCAGCAAAGTTATCGGCAGAAAAGCGGCGATAAAATGGCTGTTCAAGAAGTACGTCGAAAAGGCTTACGACAAGAAAAACCAGATCGTGTATATCGCGCACGGCGACTGCCCCGACGACGCCGAAGCGCTTGCCGAAATGATCCGCGAACATTCCGAATACAAATCGATCACGATCAACTATATCGATCAGGTCATCGGCTCGCACTCGGGTCCCGGCACTCTCGCCATCTTCTTCCTCGGCGATAACCGCGAAGCGTAAGTTTTACGGAAGCGGCGCGGGCAAAACGCGCGATCGGTCGGAAAAACCATAACGCCCGAACGCAAACTACCCCGCCCCTCGCTAAATCAATCTGCTTTTATTCCTTCTCCTCAATGAAAAACCGAACGGCAACCGTTACCGTCCGGTTTTTCTTTTTTAGATAAGGATAATTAGCGGTTCCATGTAGGGGATTCCACGCGCGGCGTACCGCCCCGCTCTGAATGACGAGGTAAAAGTAAGGCTACGCGTTCTATTTTAAATTATAACGCGCAGTTTCCGTCCTTAACGGTCATTCAGAGCAAAAAGGCAATCGCCCGTTAATTCGGCGATTGCCTTTTTGCGTGGAATCCCATACTTTAAGATGGATAATTATCCTTTTTTTATTTACTCAGCACCTCTGTTAAGGCTGCGACGAACTCGTCGGGCTTAGCGATCTCCATACCCTCGCCGATAAGCGCTTCGGCGTAAAGAAGTTTCGCGTAGAGTTTAAGCGCGTCCTTATCGTTTGCGTAGAGATCTTGCAGTTTCGCGAAAATCTTATGATCGGGGTTGATTTCAAGCACTTTTTCGGCGACGACCGGCACGGGCGAAGAGTTCTTCATATTCTTGAACACTTTTTCCATTTCGAGCGAAACTTCGCCGTCGGCGGTAAGGCACACCGCGTTGTTCTTCATACGGCGCGACAATCTCACGTCCTTGACCTCGCCGTCCAAGGCTTCCTTGATAAAGTCGGTGAGTTCCTTATTCTCCTCGGACTTAGTCTTGATTTCCTCTTTTTCCGCGTCGGATTCGAGCCCCAGGTCCTTAGCGCCTACTGAGCGGAATTCCTTTTCGTCGTAGTTCATAAGCGTTTTCACGACGAACTCGTCGACGTGATCGGGCATATAGAGGATCTCGTAGCCTTTGTCTTTTAATAGTTCGGTCTGCGGCAGTTTGTCGATTTTGTCAACGCTGTCGCCGCAAGCGTAGTAAATATACTTTTGATCCTCTTTCATTCTGCCGACGTACTCTTTCAGCGTCACGAGCTTGTTCTCGGTCGACGAATGGAATTCGATAAGATCTTTCAGTTCCTCTTTCTTGATGCCGAAGTTGTTGTACACGCCGAACTTCATACTCACGCCGAACTCGGAGAAGAACTTGTCGTAAGTTTCGCGGTCGGACTCCATAAACTTTTTGAGTTCGCCGACGATCTTTTTCTCAAGCCCGTTCGCAATCGCGCGGAGCTGACGGTCGTGCTGGAGAAATTCGCGTGAAATGTTCAGCGACAGATCGCCGCTGTCCACCACGCCCTTGATAAAACCGAGGTAATCGGGCAAGAGTTCCTCGCACTTATCCATAATAAGCACGCCGTTCGAGTACAGTTGCAAACCCTTTTTGTAGTCTTTCTGGTAATAGTCGTAAGGCGTGTTCATCGGAACGAACAGCATCGCCGTGTAGTTCACGTTACCCTCGATCGAAAAGTGGAACACTCTCATAGGGTCTGTGAAGTCGTGGAACTTCGCCTTGTAAAAGTCGTTGTACTGCTCGGTCGTAATATCCGTTTTCTTCTGCTTCCACAGCGGCACCATGCTGTTGACGGTTTCGAGTTCGGTATAAGTTTCGTACTCGTCCTTGTCGCCGTCCTTTTTGTCGGGGTTGTCCTTGACGCGCGACTTGGTAGCCATAATCATTATCGGGTAACGGATATAATCGGAATACTTCTTGATAAGGTTACGCAGCGTGTATTCCTGCAAGAACTCGCTGTAGTCGCAGTCCTCGTCCTTGTCGCGCATATAAAGTTTGATTTCCGTGCCGCAATGCTCTTTCTCGGCGGTTTCGATCGTGTAGCCCTCCGCACCCTCGCTCGTCCAGCGGTAAGCCTGTTCCTCGCCGTACGCAAGCGAAGTGACCTCTATCTTCTTTGCGACCATAAACGCCGAGTAAAAGCCAACGCCGAACTGTCCGATAAGGTCGGTTTTGTCGTCCTTTTCTTTCTTGAAAGCCAGCGTACCCGACTCCGCGATCGTGCCGAGGTTCTTCTCCAGTTCGTCGCGGGTCATGCCGATACCGTTGTCGCGTATCGTCAGCGTGCGCGCGTCCTTGTCCGCAACGACTTCGATCCTGAAGTTTCCGTCCACCTTGTCGTCGGTGAGCGAGATATAATGCAACTTGTCTATCGCGTCGCTCGCGTTCGATATCAGTTCGCGCAGGAAAATCTCCTTGTTCGTGTAAATCGAGTTGATCATAAGATCGAGTATTCTTTTCGATTCGGTTTTGAATTGTTTCATATTTGCCTCCCGTAAACGCGACCAATTCTGGCAATCGCCGCGCTTGATTATTAGCAGTCTTTTATCTTGATTGCTAAATTATTATAGTACTTCTCTCTCTGTTTGTCAAGGCTTTTCGGAAAAATTTTTACAAAAAACCGCCGCGGATAAATTCCGAAGCGGTTTCGTTATTTTATTTCGTGCTTGGCGCCGAAGCCGTTATTTCACGATAAGGGTGATAATGCCCTTGCCTTGCCTTGGCGCTTGCCATTTTTCGCTGAGCCACGGACCACACGAGTTCGAGCCGATGCCCGACATAAAGTAATCGAGCGACAAATGCGTGGATTCGACAGCGGGCAGTTCCCAGTCGTGCGCGGTGTGCGTAAGCGTAGCCGCGGAGTACGGAAGCGCGGAGAACGAGAAGTTGCCCTCTGCTCTCAGCGTGGTTTTGCCGTCGGTGATTTCCATAAACTCCGTGCCGTAATGGCTGCCGTTTTCCTGCGGCTTGACGTAGCGGACAAACATATTGTCCACGGTATCGGCGTACACGTCCTTTATACAAGATATTCTGCGATCGATATACGATTCGTTAGAGCCGTAGCCGTAGTAGCGGACTTTGTCGTATTTCTTGCTTATCGTAGCGGCGAACCCCACTCTCGGCGGGAAAGTCGTCCACTTGGCGAACTCGTACTCGATAGCTGCCGAAACGCCCTCGTCGAAGAACTCGTAGGTGAGCGAATAGGTCGCCACGGGTTCGAGTTTCACGGGCGCGATCTTGCCGGTAAAGCGCACGGAATTGTTCGCGACGGTGACTTCGCGGACTTCGGAGAAAATCTCGTAATAGCGGCAGTTCTCCCAGTCACGGCGCACGTTGCGGTCGTTGTCGGTGGGCGCGCGCCAGAGGTTGAGCGCAAGCGGGCTTTCGAGAATTTCGCCGTTCTTGCCCCTGATCGACACGAGCGCGGCGTTCGCTTTGTCGAGAACGTAACTTGCGGCGGGCGTAGTCACGATAACGCGTCTGCCCGTTTCGGTAATTTCGACCGATTTATAGTGCTTGTCGGTATAGTCGTGAACGCTCTCGTCGGTAAAGCCCTCTCTCGCGATCTCGTGACCTTTTTCGAGAAGTCCTTCGGCTTTATCGAGCGTAACCGAAGCGATAACGACGTGCGCTTGCTCGACCGGATAAGTCGCCTCTTCTCCGGGCGAGAGGCAGAGCGCGTGTTTTTCGGTAGTCAGCGTTTCGCCCATACTCTTGCGGGTGACGGTGAGCGTGGCGTTAATCGGCGCGAAGAAGTTGCGCGAGCGGACGGTCAATCCGTCTTTCGACAGCGTAAACTCGAACGGCTCGTAGACTTTCTTCATTTCGAGCGATTTTTGCGTGATCTTGCGGTCGGCGGAAATTATGCCGTCCATACAGAAATTGCCGTCGTGGAGCGTTTCGCCGAAGTCGCCGCCGTAGCGCTGCCCGACTCCGCCGTAAAGCACGCCGTGATCCGCCCACTCCCACACGAATCCGCCCATAAAGCGGTCGGAAGTACGTATAATATCCCAGTACTCCTTAAAGTCGCCGGGTCCGTTACCCATCGAATGGCAGTACTCGCACAGCACGAGCGGACGGGTCTCTTTCGGATCGTCGAGGTAACCGTGAGTGAGCCAGTCGGGCGCGGGATACATGCGGCTGACCATATCTACGGGTTCGTTGTAATAGTAGTCCTCGCCGTGTTTTTTGCGGTCGACGTGACATAAACTTTCGTAATGCACGGGGCGATCGTCGTTAGCCTTGATCCAGCGGAGCGCCGCGGCGAAGTTGTCGCCGTAAGCGCACTCGTTGCCCATCGACCAGGCGAACACGCACGGACGGTTTTTATCTCTGCCGATATTGCATTTCTGGCGGTCGATTATCGCCTGACGGAACTGCGGATCGTCGGCGATTTCGTCGTAGTTGGCGTTCTCGAAGCCGGTGAAGCGCGACACCACGCCGTGCGACTCGAGGTCGCTTTCGTCCATAACGTAGAAGCCGTACTCGTCGGCGAGTTTGTAGAACATCGGGCAGTTCGGATAGTGCGAAGTGCGGATAGCGTTCACGTTGAGTTTTTTCATCAGCGTGAAGTCCTCGATTATGTTCTCGATCGTCACCGTGGCGCCCGTTTTCGGGTTGAAGTCGTGACGGTTCACACCCATGAGTTTGACGGGCTTGCCGTTGAAAAGGTATACGCCGTTCTTGACTTCGGTCGTGCGGATACCCACTTTTTCGCCGATAAACTCGCCGCCGTTTTCGATAAGCATATCGTAAAGGTACGGATCTTCCGCGCTCCAAAGACGCGGGTTTTCTACTTTGAACGAAGCCGTTTCGCCCTTCCCGACCGTCTTTTTCTCGCCGAGGAAAGTAACCGTAGCGGTCGTGCCGTCAAGGAGCGTGAACGCAACCGTGCCGTCGAGCGCGGTAGCGATCTTATAGTCAACGACGTGCCCCTCGGGACGAGCGAGAATATACGCGTCGCGGAAAATACCGGTGAAGCGCAGTTTGTCCTGATCCTCGAGGTACGAGCCCATGCACCATTTCAGCACGAGCACATCGATCTTGTTGTCGCCGCTTTTGATAAAATCGGTCGCGTCGAACTCGGACTGACGGTGCGCGATTTGCGAGAAGCCGACGAACTCGTCGTTTATATAAAGATAAAAGCACGAGTCCACGCCCTCGAAATTGACGTAGTAACGCTCGCCTTTTTTCTTGGCGATCTTTACGAATCGCTGATAATGATAGGTCGGGTTGATGTTCGGAACGTACGGCGGATCGTACGGGAACGGATAGTTCACGTTCGTGTACTGAAAATGATCGTAACCGTAGTACTGCACGCACGACGGCACTTCGATTTCCGCCGCGGGCGCAGTCTTATAAAAGTCGTCCGGCACGGACAAGGGGCTGTCGTACTCCTCTATCGTCCACTTGCCGTCGAGATCGACGAAGCGGTCGCTTTTCTTTCTGCAACCGAACGCGTCCTCGGCTTTTCCGAACGGAACGTAGTAGCAACGCGTGTCCAGAACGTTCACTGCAGCCGACTGCTCGTAGTACTTTTTAAGCATCTGTTTTCTCCTTTTGAGTTAGTCCGCAGAGTTCGCGCCGAGCGCTCGCTTGCGGTTTCATATCATTATTATACAACGATTCCCGAAAAAAGTAAATACCGCGCGGCAAATTTCGGCAATACAAAATTGCCCTCTTACAAGCGCAACTTTGTACAAAAAACCGACGAGCCGCAATCCACAGCGCGCCGTCGGTCGTTGTATTATATCGTTTACCGCTCGTCCGAGGGAAAGTACAGTTTCACGAGTTCGATAAGTTCGTCGGTACTGCCCGCCGAAAACAGTTTTATGCGGATTTCTTTGCCGCCGCGCACGCCGCCGAGGTAAGACGCGAGGTGCTTGCGGATATTGACGAACGTATATCGGTCGCCGTAAGCGCCGTAACTGAGCGCGATATGCCTTAAGACGAGGTCGCGGACGGACTCGCGCGGCTTGCTTCCCAAAATTTCGGCGAAAATATACGGATTGCCTACCGCCGCTCTGCCTATCGCCGCCGCGTCTACAAGGCTGAGCATATCGTCTACGGTGTCGGCGTTTACGTCGCCGTTGCCGATAAGAGGAATACTCAGCGCGTTCTTTACCTCCGCTATCTTGTCGCGGTCGGCAAGCCCCGCATAGCCTTGAGCGCGCGTTCTGCCGTGAAGCGTGATCGCCGCCGCGCCCGCGCCTTCCAGTCGCCTGCAAAACTCCACCGCGGTGAACTCGCCCTCGCCGAAACCGAGTCGCGTTTTCACGGTCACGGGTCGCCCGCCCGCCGTTTTCACGCACGAGGCAACGATTTTCTCCGCAAGCGCGGGATCGTTCATAAGCGCGCTGCCCTCGCCGTTGCGGACGATTTTCGGCACGGGACAACCCATATTTATATCGATAATATCGAACGGCGCAAGTTCGTCTATACCAAGCGCCTTTTCGAAAAACTCCGGCTCGTGTCCGAAAAGTTGCGCGCATTTCACCGTTTCGTGCGGAGCGGTAAGAAGCAGTTCGCGGCACTTATGCGGACTGTACACCAGCCCCTTGGCGCTGACCATTTCCGTCACGGTGAGTCCCGCTCCCGCTTCCGCGCACAGTTCGCGCATTGCGTAGTCGGTATAGCCCGCCATGGGCGCGAGTACGAGGCGGTTTTTTATCTTCACGCCGCCTATTTTGAAAGGCGAGTTCGCCGCGCTCACTCGTTTCCGTCCTTTTTGAGTTCGCCGTTTTCGTCGCGGCGCTTCATTTCGTTTATAAACTCCGCGGCGCTTTTACCGAGTTCCGCTTCGCCGTCCGCGCCCGCCGCCGTCGACAAAAAGTCCGCGTACAGCAAGAATTCGCCCGCGTTTTCCTCGTTTACGCCCGCTGTCAGCATATCGCCGAGTTTCGCCGCGATTTCCTCGCGGGTCAGATTAAGCCCCGCCTTGACCGATTTTTTGTACGCTTTCTGCGCCCGAAGCAGCGCCGGGAAAGACTCTGGAAGCCTGTCGAGTTGCTCGGACAACGTGTCGTAACTCTTTTCTTTCGCCTTGGCTTTTTCCCAAAACGACAGCGCGGAATCGGCGTCGGTCGCCTTGTTCTCGCCGAAAATGTGCGTGTGGCGGGTGACGAGTTTTGTCACCAGTTCGTTCACCGCGTCCGAGAATGTGAATTCGCCCGTGCGCTCGGCGATATCGCAGTGGAAAACCGCTTGTAAAAGCACGTCGCCGATCTCTTCGCGCAGGTTGTCCACGTCGCCGCTGTCGATCGCGTCGGCGGCTTCGTAAGCCTCTTCTATCATATTGATGCGTATGCTCTTATGGGTCTGCGCTTTATCCCACGGACAGCCGTCGGGTGCGGTCAGCCGCGCCATCACCGCCATAAGGTCGGTAAAGCCGTAACGCGACTTTTTCATAAAGTCCGCTTCGCCCGCGATATACAGCGCCGCGCCCTTGTAGGACTTTTGACGGTCGAGTTCGTACAATTCGATCTCGGTCTGCGTTTCGCCCGACGAGAAAATCGCTTTGTGTTCGTCGCCGTAAACGTCGGTCAGCGCAAGTTTGACTTCGCCCGCGATCAGCGCGTCGTCGATGCCGTAAACCACGAGCGGCAAGCGTGTGTCGAAGTATCGCACGCTTTTCACGTCGCAAGCCGCTATGAACGCGACTTCGCCGTGCGGTCTGCGCCCGCGGTATTCCGATACGCCCGGGATAATCACGGTATCGGGGCGTTTTTTCACTATCGCCGCCACAGCCGTATCGGTGTATCCGTCGCCGAGCGCGCAATAAACAGCGTCGCCGCTCTCCTCTTCCGCTTTTATCACTTCGTGTGCAATAAACTCGTCAAGGCTCTCATAGTCCGCGCCCGCGAATTTTTTCCCGATTATTTCGGTTTTCATCGGCACGCGCACGCGCGACAGCACTCTCGCCGCCGACCTTATCGCCTTTTTACCCTTTTCGGTAACGTCGCCTTTTTCAATACCCACGCCTACTATCGTTATCATAAGCCGCTCTCCGTAGTTAATTTACCTCTCGATTATCGCACAATTCCCCCCAAAAGTCAAATCAATTCCCACCCGCAGTGAACCCGTTGTAATTCCAAGTTATCGGAATAGCCAAATTGTACGCCCAATTGCTATCCCATTCTTCGGGCTGACTTTTCGCCTTGCAATAGATGTTTTCAATTCCTCTATTTTTAGATTCACTCCCGAAAACATAACTCCCCATATATTTTACGGACTTCGGTATCACGATGCTTTTAAGACTTTTACAATTCGCAAACGCCCGATGTTCGATTCTTTGAACCGACTTCGTAATCGCTACGTTACATAAATCACCGCACATGGCAAACGCAAATTCGCCGACGACAGTCACATCGTTCAGGTTAAGCGACGTTATGCTGTCGCATCCCGCAAAAGCGTAATCGTTTATGCGGGTTACATTATCCGGAACCACAAAATAAGTCAATTGTACGCCGTTGACGTATAAATTGCGCGCGTAAAACAACGGATTGCTATTCATGGGGTTGTATATGTTCTCAAAGACAATATTACACCAAGCCGCAAGATCGGTTATGTCTACCCTCTTTAATCCGTCGCAAAACTTAAACGCGCCGTCGCCCATCGTCACGATACTGTCCGAAACAGCAATGCTTTCAAGCCCCGTGCAACCCCAAAAAGCATTCACGTCTATCGTCACAACCGCACCGGGTATCGCGACGTTTGTCAGTCGCTTGCAATCGGAGAATGCTTCGCCCGCTATCACCACGGTATTCTCGTTTATTTCACAACTTTCAATCCCGGTGTTTTCCGCCTTTATCAAAGCATGATACGGATTATCGGCAGAACCGAGATACAAAGCGTTATCGTACTTGTTATATTCTAATTTTTCACATTCGGAAAATACGTGCGAACGTATTCTTTCTAATTTATCGTTCAAAGTAACGCTCGTAAGACTTTCGCAACAAGAGAATGCATTATAGTCGATACGTTTTACGGTTTCTCCGAACGTAACGCTTTTAAGATTTAGGCAATAGGAAAACGCAGAAATTCCAATTTCGGCAACGCCGTCCGGTATCGTCAGTTCGGTAATATTGTCGCACGCCGAAAACGCGCTCTCTCCTATAACCGTTATTCCGCTCGGAATAATCGGCGTTTTTTCGAGTTTACCCGGCGCGTAAAGAACAAGCGTTTTTCCGTCCTTGCTGCACAAATTCCCGTCGATCGCGCAATAATTACGGTTATTCTCGTCTACTTCGATAGTCTTAAGGCGTTTGCACCCGTCGAACGCTCCTATTGAAATTTTTTCCACGCTCCCGGGGATCGCGATACTCTCAAACCCGCAATTACAAAACGCGCTGCCGTAAATTTCGATTAAACCGTCCGTCAACGTAACGTCCGTCAGATTTACGCAATCGGCGAACGTGTAGTCTTCCAGAACGCTCACGCCGCTGCCTATCGCGACTTTTTCAAGGCTTTCGGGAAACGCATACGAGCCGATCGACTTCACTCCGTTGCCGATCGTGATTTCGGTCACGCCGTATTCTCCCTTGAACGCGCCGTAGGCAACGCGCGTTACTCCCTTCGGCACCGCGATTGCCGTTTCGTTCCCGAAATAACCGATTGCAAACGTATCGTAAATATCCCTGTAAACCGCAAATCCATCTGCCATCGTAAGTCTGCTATCATCTTCTTTCGGCACGTATTTGTAAATATCGCGCGCGTAATAGCCTAATCTGCCGTACGTATCGGAAGTTTTCTTTATTTCCAGCTCCGATAAGTTAATGACCTCGACAAGACGATAGCACCCGTCGAACGCGGAAATTCCTATCGTAGCGACCGTAGACGGTATTGTTATACTCGTCATTGCGACGCAACCTGCAAACGCGCTATCGCCTATCGCGGTTACGCCGACCGGGATAAACGCTTCTCTTAACTTAGCGCAATTGTTAAACGTAAACTTCTTAATCTCGGTTATACCGCTCGGGATAGTTATGCTCGTAAGGCTCTTGCAATCGCTGAACGCGCCTTCTCCGATATCGGTTACGCTATCCGGAATTACGATACTTTTCAGACTGACACAATGATCAAACGCGTAATCGCCTATAACCGTTAACCCATCGGGAAGCGTTACGCTCGTAAGCCCCTCGCAATACGAAAACGCGGCGGCGGAAACGGTCGCAACCGTACTCGGAATAGTCACGCTCGTAAGGCTCTTACAACTGTCGAACGCCTGTTCCCCGATATTTACAACGGACGGCATGCTAAGATCCGCAAGACTGTAGCAAGTGTGAAACGCTCGCTCCGCAATGTCGGTCACCGACGGCATGATTGCACGCCGCAAACTATGACAGCCGTAAAACGCCAGCGTACCGACGGAAGTTACCGACGGCATGTTGATACCGATAATGTTGCCGTTATCGCGGAACGCTTCGTCGCCGACCGCGGTAACAGGCTTGCCGTTGTATTCAGCAGGGATCGTTACGTCGTTATCGAAGCCGCTGTAACCGGTCACCGTGTAAGCGCCGTCAGCGTTCGGTTCGTATTCAAACGGTTCGAAATCCGGGTTTTTATCGTCGTCGCCGGCAGGCGTTTCCGTGCCTGAGTTGTTTCCGTTTCCGCCGTTATCGGGCGTATCCAGACATGCAACCGCGGCAAACGAAAACGCCGCCACGCACAATACGAGCAAAACGATTAAAAATTTCTTTCTCATTCTTTCTCCTTCTATCGGCACGAAAAGCCGTTACGACGCGCTTCTATGAACCGCGGCCTAAATTATTCGTCGATTAAATTATACGTCAACCAAACGTTTTTGTCAATGAAATTACACTTCCGAAAGAAACCATGCCGCAACCGACGTTTTGCTCTGATACCAAAAATTCAATTAAACGACAAATGCTCAACTAAAAATAACCGTACCCACGCCGCCCTAAGACGGTTCAAAATAGCCCGACAAAAAATTTTTGAAAAAAAGTTAATTTAGGTTAATATTTTGCTTGACAAGAGAGTCAGTATGTGCTAATATGTTAACGAAGGTTAACATTGAAGCGTTCGAGATCGTATCGGCGCGGAAATATTGACCCGAGGCGCAGGAAAACGCGGCGACCGCGAGCCTTGCGCGAAAGACCGAAACTTACCGCAGTCCGCGAAAGTACCGCGCGGACTTGATCCCGGAACACGGGCGAGCATTTCGTTGTTCTCCCTCGCCCGTGCGGGAGCGCGGAAACGGAGGTAAAGTATGGAAACGGTAATAGGCGTCGTATGTGCGATCGCGGCGATACTTCTGGTATCGTTCACGGTATGCCGCGACCTAAGAAAACACGAAGAACGCAAACGCGAGTTAAAGCGCAGACTTGCCGAAAAAGCGGCGAACCCCGCGCAATCGCAAAACGACTGATTTAGTCAAACTCCGCGCCGAAGATTATCCGTAAAAAATTAAACGGCGCAATTCACACGGCGGCTATCGGGCGGTATCGTCCGCCCTTCGCCTCCGATAATACAGCCAATCTCTTAAATCCTTTCCTAAATCGCAATTCGGCGTACGGATCCGCAAACCCCGTGCGCCGTTTTGCATTGTATGATAAAAGTGGGTATTGATATTACTTCCCGTTGCATATCTGGATATTAAAAACGAGCGGACGCGGTTGCGTTCGCTCGTTTTTAGCGGTTTCGTACCTGAAAAACAAGTAATTATTCTATCCTATCCCCTATCACGCGCCGAGTATGCCGTTATCGACGACGCTCTTAAGTTCGGGTGTGTTTATAATCCTATAGGCGAACGCGCCCATTTTCGCTTCGAGTTCGGGGAACTTGTTCTCGTTGCTCCGGTCGAAATAGGTTATCATTTTTTCGAGCAGCGTGCGGTCGGCTTCGGACATATCGTTGACCCACATTTTGGTCTTGTAACAATCGACGCCGTTCACCTTTTCCGCTTGCGACTTATCGATCTCGAAAGTCACGACTACTTCGTCGACCGCGAGAAGGCTCATATCCGACGACGAGCCGTCGAGGTATTTCGCGAGCGAATAGTCGTAGGAAAAATACATAATATTGCTCGTTTCGTCCTCGTAGTACCCGAGCACTCTGCCGAGGTCGTTGTCGGGCTTGGAAACGCCGAGATTATTGATATTGTCGACCTTGTTCGTCTGGACTTCGTAGTCGTAGTGCGTACCCGCAACCCTCTGAATATACCGCTTGTTGTCGGTGACGGTCATGGGCGGCAAGTCGTACACGCCTTGCAGCGCGACGTGGACGTCCGAACCGCTGAGCGCGATCGGTTCTCCGCCGAACGTTTTTTCGGGATTAAGCGGGAACAACTGCGCCGCAAGCACCGCGAACACGTTCGGTACGGAAAGTTCGTCGTTTTCCACCGTCACTTCGCCCAAAGTCTTGCTCATCTTCGCGATAAGGTCGCGGACAGGCTGCGCGAGCTGACGGTCGATTTCTTCGGGTTTGAACGCGGAAGCGCCGATTTTCTCGAGCGTCGCCAAAAGGTCGTCCGTGCGAGATTTGCCGAGGTCGGCGTACTCGACTTCGGGAGCGTTGAGGTACTTATCCTCCAGCCCCGGGGTCACGTCGAGTTTGACGATAACGCCGATACGGTCGCCGATAAGCGACTTGATCACGCCCGTCGAACCCGCGATTTGCTCCACGCCCGTAATAAAGCCCACGGTCATAAACCGTCTTTCGATCGGCTTCGCGCCGATAACGTTGCCCACCTCGTCGGTAAGCGTAAGCGTTTCTTCGTTGCCTCTCGTCAGCCCCACGAACTTCAGTTCAAGCGAGGAAGTTAGCGCGTTGTCGCCGCTGAACACGGTTTTGGTCTGTTCCGCCATAAGTCTGCCCAGCATTTTGTCGGTGAGTTCCAGCCTTAGTTCGTCGTCCGAGCGGTACAGGAACTGCTCGTCGCGCGTTCCCGCCGCGCCGCCGCCGAGTTTCTCGGTGAGTTTGTGCGAGTCGAACAAGCCTTCGAGTTTAATGCCGGTGGTTTTTTCGCTGGTGCCCACGCCCATAAGCGCGGCAAGATCGTTGTAATCGAGTTTTACGAACTCCGCAATCAGCAAAACGTCGTAATCGGCGGCTTCAGAACCCGAAACGTTTTCTTTTATCGCGTGCGGTTCGGCGATCTGTCTGTATAGCCTCTTATTCTTTTCGGTAGGCGCCGCGCCGTTGAGTTTGAGTTCGGACTGCTTGTAAGTGTTGCCGTCCGCGTCCGTCCACACGGGATCGAAGAACGTTTTTGCCCCAACGCGGTAAAACTCGGTGCGCATAAGATATTTCTTCTCGAATTCCGCGGTAAAGCGGTCGCCGTAGTTTATGCCGGTAGCGCCTTTCGAAATCATTTCTTCGTCGTCGGTGCTGTAAACTTCTATGATTTGCCCCGCGTTATCGAGTTCCCACTTGTTCTCGAACAGCAGTTTCTCGTTGTTTTTGAGCATATTGTCGATATCCGCGGCGACTACGGAAGTGTACGCTTCCGCGAGCTCTACCTTGCTTACGTCTTTCCCGGAGAAAGCCGTCGTGGCGAGCGCGGCGTAAATATCGAAACGCATCTTGCCGTCGGAAACGTTGCCGTTGAGGTCGAGAGCGTCGTTTATCGCCTTGACTGCCGAACCCATGGCGCTGTCCACGGTGTCGGACAAATACTTCTTCGCGTCGGTGTTTTCCGCGCCCTGAAGTTTCAGTATGCCGCTAACCAGTTTGTAAACGTTCTCCTTGCCCTTCTCGTCCATCTGATTGACAAGAATGTCGGCGGTGAGTTTTTCGCCGGTTTCTACGGAAGCGGTAACGTAAATTTTCTTTGGTAAAAACGTGGTAGCCGCCCACTTGGCAATGCCCGGCGCGTCGCCCAATTGCTTTCCGATAAATTCCTTAACGTTGAATTTCGCCACGATCGTAACGACCGCGTTGCCGCCCGCGCTCTTACTCAGCGTGAGTTGCTCGAACGTGAGATGCTTGAGTACCGCGTTGTCCTGATCGGACAATTTGCTTTCGAGTACGGTTTTCAGCGCGGCGAAAAGTTCCTTGTCCGTCACTTCCACGGTGAAATCGGCGGTGTAATTGCTTGTATAGTCGTAGTCCGCCGTGAACTTTGCGCGGACCTTATCCACGTCCATGTTTTCGCGGCAGATAAGGTTTTCGAGCGCCGACTGCGTATCGCCGCTTTCCGCGGCTTTTCTCACGGCGTTGACCTGATTTTCGGTCGGCGTGGTCGTAGTGTCGGTCGAATCGCCGCTGCTCGACGACCCGCCCGTTATCGTTTCGGAAATCGCCGAGAAACTTTCGGAGTTCAGCGTACCGTCTTTAAGGTACAGACTTTCGCCCACCGCGTCGTAGAAATTCTGCTCGTCGGTAGCGTCGGGAGCGTTGGTCACGATCTTCTTTTCGTCGGATTTGTACAGCCCGCCTATCACGCCGAACGCATCGGTCAGCGACATATCGAAGTACTGTTTCATATACTTGTCGCCGAAGAACCAGCCCACTCCCACGCCCGCGCCGATAATCAGCACGAACACAAGACAGAATATCGCTAAGCACCCGCAACACCCCAGTTTTTTCTTCTTTTTCGGAGTTTCTTTTTCGGTTTCGTTTCTCATATTATAGCCTCTCGATCTCACGCGGTTTCTTCCCGCGCTTGCTGTCAGATAAATTTTACCTGTTTCGCACGGATTTTATCCATACTATCTATTATATTTTACTTTGCCACTTCCTGTTAGTCAATGTCAATCGGCACCCCGCGGGTAAATTTAATTAAACTTTAATATAAACGCGGCGAGAAAGTATTATAAGGATAATTACTTCTCTGCTGTCGGGGATTCCACGCCGAAACGCAAACCGCTAACCCTAATAAAACAAAGAAACCCTCGTTTTTTGCGAGAGTTTCTCATATATCATATCGTATTTATACCTATTACTTCAGTTCCTGAGCGCCGTTCTCGATACTGGTCGTGTAGAACAGAGCGCGGACGCCCATATCGCCGTAGTACTTCTCGTCGACGTACCCAACGAACTCGTCCACCATGGACTTCTCGACGAGCGCCACGGTACAACCGCCGAAGCCCGCGCCGGTCATGCGCGCACCGATGCAGCCGGGGAACTCGCGTTCGCGCTGCGACAAAGCGTCGAGGTAAGCGCCGGTGACTTCGTAGAGGTCGCGGAGCGAGTAATGCGACTGATTGAGGTATTCGCCGAATGTCCTGATATCGCCCTTTTCGAGCGCGTCGGCGGATTTAAGCACGCGGGCGCACTCTTCGACGACGTGTTTCGCGCGGTCGTAGACTTTGCCGGCAAGCACTGTTTTGCCGACTTTTTCGAACTGCTCGGGCGTGATATCCGCAAGGCAGGTAATGCCCGGAAGCACGGTTTTGAGCGCGGCGAGCGCTTCTTCGGTTTCGGCGCGGCGTTCGTTGTACTTGCCCTCTTGCAGCGAGCGCGGCTTGTTGCAGTTGGCGATGACGAGCGCGTAGTCGCCGAGTTCGAGCGGCACGTAGTCGTACTCAAGGGTCTTGCAGTTAAGCAGAATTGCGTGGTCTTTCTTGCCGAGCGAGGAAGCGAACTGATCCATAATGCCGCAGTTCACGCCGTTGTACGTGTTCTCGCTTCTCTGACCGAGCACGGCGAGTTGCACGAGGTCGACGCCCTTGCCTCCCGCTTCCGCGGAAAAAGTGGCGAGGGTCATAGCGGTCGCTACCTCGATGGAAGCGGACGAACTAAGCCCCGAGCCGAACGGCACGTCGGTATCGTACAGAAGGTCGCAACCCACGATTTCGTAGCCGTCCCGTTGCATGACGTACGCCACGCCCGCTTGATAATCGCCCCATTTAAGGTCGCGGTAAGCGTCGAGGTTGTTAAGGTCGAGCGTTACGCGGTCGGCGATGGTAGTAGCCGCAAGACGGATTTCGTTCTTGCCGGTCTTGCGCGCGACGACGGCGGTTCTGAGGTTGAGCGCCGCGGGGAAAACTTTGCCGCCGCAATAGTCGATGTGTTCGCCGATGAGGTTCACTCTGCCCGCCGCGGAAAACACGCGGAGGTCGGCTTCCGAGCCGCCGTAGATTTCTACGAAACGCGCTTTGAGTTCATTGATTGTCATGGTTCTTATCTCCTATCTTTAGTTTATTCAGTAAAAACGTAAACAGAGCGAGTATAAAGTAGTTCGACAGTATCACGGTAGTTAAGAACGTGATATTGTTAAAGCCGATCTTGAACAGCGAAACGATGTCGCCGAACGGAGTGATCGCGCCTATGCCTGCGAACATATCGAGGAATACGGTGAGCATTACGGTGCACAGCAGTACCGTGAAAATCACGAGGATCGCGCGGTAAGCGTTGAACGGACGGCAGATCGACACCAGCGCCATAATGCCTGTATACACTACCGCCACCACGAGCATAGTCGTGTAAATCTGTTCGGTAAGCCCGAGCGCCGCGCCGCCGATGCGGTTATAGAAGTAAACCGACATGACCGCCGCGACCAGCGTAAGCCCGCCGGGTATGCAACGCCTTAAAACGTTACTTAGGAAACTGCCCTTTATAATGTTCTTGTTCGGTTGCAATGCAAGCGCGAACGACGGCATCGCAATGACGAACATCTCGAGGCAAGTGAGGTTTGACGTATCGAAGAAGTACAGTTTGTCCGAAGCTTTCGTGATCGCCATGACCACCGCGATTATCGACAGCAGCACGGACATCAACGTTTTCATAAGGAACAGCGTACTCGATTGCTGAATATTGTTGACTACTCGTCTGCCCTCCATGACGACTTCGGGCATAGAAGAAAAGTTCGAGTCGAGAAGCACGAGGTGGCTGACGTTGCGCGCCGCTTCCGATCCCGAAGCGATCGCAACCGAGCAGTCGGCTTCGCGCATAGCGAGAATATCGTTCACGCCGTCGCCCGTCATCGCCACGGTATTGCCCTTGGACTTGAGCGCCTTGACGAGCGTGCATTTCTGTTCGGGCGTGACTCTGCCGAATACGGTGTATTTGTTCGCCGCTTCGATGACTTCGCGGGTGTTCATGCCCTCGAGGCTTACGTACATAGAAGCATTTTCCACGCCCACGCGCGCCGCGACTTCCGAAACGGTAATCGGGTTGTCGCCGCTGATTATCTTGACGGCAACGTTGTTTTCCTTGAACCAACGAATGACCTCGGGCGCGTCCTCGCGGATATGATCCTCGATCACGATAAGACACACCGGGCGGCGAGCGCTCGGCAGTCTGTCGCCCGAAATCTCGAGCGGCGAGTGCGCAAGCATCAGCACGCGGTAGCCGTTACGCGCGTTTTCGGTGATTATGCGCTCTAACCTTACGCCCGCGTCTTTTACTACGAACTCCGGAGCGCCCAGTACGAACGTGCCTTCGTCCTCGAAAGTGACCGCGGACAGTTTCTTTTGCGACGAGAACGGCACGACGGTTTTGGGCGAAAGCGCTTGCGAGTACCCGAATTTTTCGGCGAGCGCGAGCGCGGTCTGGTTATTGTCGCCCGTCGCCGTCAGTATCGACCCGATTATATCGGAAATCGGTACGGAGAAAGCATTGCCCTTGCACTCGATCACGTCGTGAACTTGCATCGAGCCGTCGGTGATGGTGCCGGTCTTGTCAAGGCACAGCACGTTAACCCTCGCGAGCATTTCTATACAGTATAGGTCCTGCACGAGCGTGCGTTTTTTCGCCAGCCTTATGACCGAAGTCGCCAGCGCGACGGAAGTCAAGAGGAACATTCCGGACGGGATCATGCCGATTACGGCGCCGCCCACTAACTGCACGTTAGCGCGCCAGTCGTCCCAGGTCATTTCGTTGCCGCGCGCGCCCAGCCACAGCAGAAGCGCGGCTACCGGCACGATAATCACGGACACGATTTTAATAATGAACGAAACCGATTCGCGAAGTTCGGACTTCGGTTTCTTGTATTTTTTAGCGTAACTGGTGAGTTTCTCGACGTAGTTCGCCGCGCCCACCTTGTCTACTCTCGCCCAGCAGCCGCCGCCCGACACGAACGAGCCGGAGTACAGCACGTCACCCTGTTTTTTCTTGACGGGAACGCTCTCGCCGGTCAGAAGCGACTCGTTGAGTTCGGCTTCACCCTTGACGACGATCGCGTCGGAGCAAACCTGTTTGCCGAGTTCGACGTACATAATGTCGTCGAGAACGATTTCGGACACAGGGATCGTCACTTTTTCGCCGTTGCGCACGACCGTAGCCGTGGGCGCGGTGACCAGTTTCAGTTTGTCGACGGTGCGCTTGGAGCGGATCTCCTGGAATATGCCGATTGCGATATTAAGCAGCACGATCAGCATAAAGAACAGTTTCTCGATGCCCGACTGGAACACGATCAGCGCGATCGCCACCGCGAAAGTCAGCATATTGAAGAACGTGAAAATGTTCGACAGGAAAATATTAAGGTAAGTCTTGCCGTTCTTGACGTCCGTATAGTTGAACAGTCCTTCTTCTACGCGGCGATTGACCTGATCTTGCGTAAGCCCTTCCTCGATCGAGGGATAGAACCGCTCGGCTTTGGAAATGAACGCGTCGGTTGTCTTTAAAATCTTGGTTCTGGTGCGGCTTTTCAGTCTGTCCTTGGACAAAATACCTACGTCGATCGCCGAAGTCTGTACCTTGTACTCCTCGGGCGCGAGCGGCTCGTCGTCGAACACCGAGCGATCGATCGCGTCGCCCACTTCGGTTTTGAGACGGCTCACGTCGGCTTCGGGCATGGCAGACGGCGCGGTCGGCGTAAGTTCCGCCGCGTGCTTAGTCGCTTTTTCGCTCACCGCCGCGATCTTGTGCGGGCGCTGCGAAGCGCTTTTTTGTGGTTTATCGTTGTTCATTCGCTCACCGTGAATTTAGTTTTTCTTTTTGCCGAACATGCTGGCGATTATCGCGAGCAAGCGCAGTATCTCGACGTACAGCCACAGCAAAGTCACGCTCAGCCCGAACGCCGCGTTCCATTCGTATTTCTTTTCAATGTGTCCGTCGACCATCATCGTTATGTCCGACAAGTCGACGAGTATATACAGCGCCGCAAGCACTACCATTATCGCCGCCGCTATCATCGCCACCCACGTATTGCCGTAAAAAAGATAGGTCGTGGCGGGTATGAAAAAGCCGAGGATTGCGATTACGAGTTCGCACACGAGTACGCAAAGAAGCGCGCTGAACATAAACGCGCGGAACTTGCTTCCCACGCGGATAACGCCCGTCGCGTACAGCGCCATCATTATGCCGAACGTGACGAATGTCGACACCAGCGCGGCGAACGCTACGCCCGGGTACGCCAGATCGATAAGTTTCGAGTACGCTCCTACGAACGCGCCTTCGAATATCGCGTACAGCGAGCCGGTCACAGGCACCGTCGCGGGCGCGAACGACGCGATAAGAGAGCAAACCAAAGCCCCGATCGGCGCGATTACGCAAGCCGCTATAAGCACGCTGAGCGACGGTAAACGCACGAGAAGTATCGCCGTGCCGAACGCCGCAATCAGCGTGAGCGCTACGTAATATAAAGATTTGAACGCTACGCCATTGTACGTCGCGACTTTTTTCTCGTCGACAAGTTCCTCTCCGCTGCAATAATGCTCCATATTTTTGATAGCGGGATTAGTCGTTTTAATCATTCAGAAGTAAAACCTCCGTAAGCCAATGTCGGGTAAAGCGGCGATTCCGTCACTATTACGAATAATATTATACCCCACCCCCGCGAATTATGCAAGCAAAAACCGCTTCCGCTCCGTGTATATAATGTGATTTTAATATAAGTAAAAAACGCTTAAAAGTAAAAAGCGGTTAAAAAAATACAAATTTTTTATAAGGGCGGAAAAGCGGTTCCATGTCGGGAATCTTCACGCTCGCTTCGCTCGCCCGAGGTTTGACGAGGGAGAACGGAATGTGCGCGGCATAATGTAAATAATAACGAAACCTTTCCGTCTACCCGTCATTATGAGGGAGCGGCTTTCCGCGACCGTAATAATCCCCCACAACAGAGAAATGCTCATCCTTATACGTCATTTCGAGCGTAGTCGAGAAATCTAGCGAAGCGCAAAAATTATAATAATGCGGCTTCGCCTAGATCCTCAGGGCTTCGCTCAGGATGACATGGATGGGATAGTCGTTCCATGTCGGGGATCCTCACGCGCTACGCGCTCAGGATGACGGCGGGAAAACGGAAACTTCTCGGTCGATTTTTAATTATAACGAAACCTTTTCGGTTTTCCTCGTCATTCAGAGGTTGTAAGTATTCGTCCCCCGCTTATTAGGGCGAATACTTACAACTGTGGAATCCCCTGCATGGAGCAGATAATTATCCTTATAAATTCGCCAATGAAAAGGAAAAGCGGCAAGCAAGTGCTTGCCGCTTTTCGTTGCCGCTGTTGCGGAGGTAGTTTAGGTTCTTTTACCTTTGCCGCTTTGCGGGCGGCTAAGGTTTTGTGGACGAGCCGTAAAAGCTTTAGGGGCGTTTATGCGCGATCCTCGATGGTGTACCAGATATTGCTGAACTTCGCAACGTTCAGATCGTCATTCGCACTATCTCTGCGCATAGAGATACCGAAACGGCAATCCTCGTTTGCGCCGTACAGAGTATCGACATGGGACGAGCCTGCGTCGCCTAACTGACAGGTATTGTTCCTGTAGCGATCCTCGACGTCATACTGGTTGTCTGCGCCGTAAACGGTTTTCCAGTTAGTTTCATTTGCGATCTTCGCGTACATTTCGATCTTGTGTCCGTCGACCACGATTTTCATCGTGAGTTTGTAGCTTACCTCGTTGATGACTTTGCCGAAGGTGTAGTATCCGGTCGGAGCACCGAAAGGTTTCCACGGTTCCGGGTGTTGGAAGAACATTCTGGAATTGTAGTCGTCCTTCGCCATAAGCATCAACTGATCGCCAGCTTCGACAAGTGCGATACGCATTACGTTGCCGTACTTATCCATAACGAACATACCGGGCATTGCGTAGTGACCTGTTTTACCATCGTCGGTGGTCATGCCGGTAAGAGTGTAACTGAACGTGAGTTTCTGCGTCGAAGGATTGAACGTAACGCCGGTCATCGCGGTTTCGTGAGTGCCGCCCTCGTTCTTCTTCGTTGTGAGCGACGCGTCGGCTCCGACAATAAGTCCGGAATGGGTTACGGTGGTGTAGCCTGCTTTATCGAGCGTAATGTCTTTCGTACCGTTATCGGTAACTTCGAGAGCAGCGTCGGACATAAAGCCCAGCCAGTTAACCTTGGTGTAAGTGCCCGCGGGAAGCGAAGCCGTGTAGGTAATCGTTTCGCCTACGGTGACTTTTCCCAAGAACTCGTTGCCGGTATCCTTGGTGAATACGACGTAGGAACTGCCCGCGCCGTCCATGCCGGTCGGAGCGGTAAAGCCCGACAGCGTACCGGTAACGGTCTTGTTTTCGATCGCCTGAGTGGTGTACGTAATCACCTTGTCAGCCATAAGTCTGGGGTATTTTACCGTACCCACGCCGAAGTTCTTGCCGTTATCGTCGACTATGCCGGAGATTTCGTAACCGTCATGCGCAGTTGCTTCTATGATAACGTCGGTGCCGAACGGAACGGTATACACGTTGGGATTTTCCGCATCTACGGTGCCGCCGGTAACATTGACGTTAACCTTATCCGTGCCGTTGAGCGTTACGGTGTGCGTTTTGCCGATAATGGCGTTAACTGCCGCTTCGCCCTGTGCCGCCTCAAAACCGGTATATTCGTAGTTGACGGTGAGATTAGGCCCGATCGTGAACGAAAGCGATACTCTCGCTTCGCCCGAAGGCATATTCGCATTGTCGATGCCCTGCGCGGTACGCGTCGCAACGGTGGAAACGTACAGTAATTCGTAATCGCGGGCGGAATGTTCTTTCGCAATCATGTAGTAAGTGTTGTCTGCACGGACAAACATTACGTCGTAGATGCCGGGATTTGCGAACGAGAAACCGGAAGTAAGGTTATTTCCTGTACTGCCTATCCATTTCGGCTCGCCGATACGACCTCCCGTCTGACGGGTAAGGTATTGGAACTTGTTGCCGCTTTCGTCGACGTAACGAACGCCCATGCCGGGGTCGCCCTCGGTGCCGCCGCCCTTATTCTCGACGGTGAACTTAACAACCGAGTAAGCGTCCTTGATACCGGTGAACAGCGCGTTCTGCGTTTGCAGGTTGCTGCTGTTCTTGCCGGCTACGGTACTGACTTTCAATGCTTTGGTGTCGTAGTTGTAGTCGACGTTAAGGTCACTGGAGAACTTGACGGTGGTGCCGTTCGTGAACGTCACGTCGCCGCCGAATACGGACTTGTCGAGCTCGGCTGCGGGTGCGGCGATAGGATCGCCGGCAGCGACGGTGACTGCGTTCTCGTACACTCTGGTGTAGTGAGCGCCGGAGGCTATTTTGAGCGAGTAGGTGCCTGCCGCAACCGCTGCGAACGAGTATTTACCCTCTGCGTCGGTGGTAGCGGTAGCAACGGCGTTATTGCCGCTGAGAAGCGCGACGGTCGCGCCCTCAATCGCTCCCCCCCCCGCAGATTCCGTCACGACACCGCTAACGGTGTTCGCAACTGCGAAGGTGGTCCTGAACTGATAATTCGTATTATACTTTGCCGTGAAAGTGTACACGCCGTCGGTAGGCGTTTCTTCCTGCCAGTCGCCGTCGCCGACTTTCATCTCGAACTTAGAAAGCGCATAGCCGGTATTCGCGGTGACGGTTACTTTTACCTGTTTTGCCGCGGTGACGGTGGTGCCTGCGGTGTAAGCCGCGCCTGCAACGGTGATAACGGACGAGCCGCCTTCACCGTCGGTCACGGTGATATTGCCTTTAACTTCGCTTTCGATCTTCGCGATTGCCGCGTCGATTGCCGAGGCGTCGTTATTGACAACGAAATCTTTTACCGCGTCGGAAGCCGTGTGGTTGCCGAAGCCGCCCGCGCCGATAGCAAGTTTTTCAGCCGACATAACGGTCGTCCAACTCGACGGCAGTTTGTAATCCGTTTTCTGCGTTCCGTCGGGAGCGTAAGAGTTGCCGTCTTTGTCGAAACGAGCGAGGTACTTTCCGTCGCGTACAAAGTAGAGATTGTCGCCCTTTCTGATAATACGGATCGAGGCAACCGTGCCTTCGGTATTATCGTAGCAAGGTATACCGTAGAACTTACCCTCGTTCTCGAACATCTGGAAAGTGCTGGGGTTCTGTCCCGGATCCCACTTACCGTTTTCCCAACCGTCACGGAACATCATCACGCCATGACGGTTTGCGCCGATAAGCACGCGGTTCGTGCCGCCGACGGAGAGCATAATACCGGTGGTTTCCCAACCGTCGTTACCGCCGCCGCTCATTCCGAGCTTCTTATCGTGATAATTCATTACCTTGATGTCGGCGATAAAGTCGTGATAAGCGCCACTCGTAAACGAAGCCTGCGGGTTACCGTCGGAGAAGCTGTACCAACCGTCGTTGTGGCGGCTGAGGTAGGTTCTCACGCCGGAGCGTTCTACAGTCACGCCGTTTCCGAGGTCGACTGCGTAATCGAACGGGGTTTCGCCGCCCGCTTCCGCGAGTTTGCTTGCGATAGTCACCGCGTCGCTGCTGATAGAAATGTTTTCCCAGTCGAGGTAGCAATACGCCGAGGTGTTAGCCCCGATATCGATACCCCAAGCCATTGGTACGCCCACGAACTCTGCCGCGAGATCGTAAGAATAAACGAGCGTCCAGCCGCCGGTAGGCGAATCTTTGTATGTGTCGGCGTTCTCGGGCGTGTATCTCGAGAACATATACACTCTCGAGCCGCTCTTGATAACGCGGACGTCGACGGAATTCGCTCCGTACTCGCCGGTCATACACGCCTGAGCATAGCCCCACGCGTCGCCCTTGAGGTTGCCCGGTCCGGTCTGGAAATCACTGCTGTTGTTAAACTTGCGGGTGGGATCCATTACGCCGAAGCGGAGGAAACGCGCGTCGAAATGCTTGGAACCGTTGTGCATTTTCAGGCTGATGCCCGGCCACCACTCTTTCTTTTCGGTAACGTCGGTCATCGCGTCAAACTTGACGGTGTACTCTACTACCGCGTTTTCGGCGGTGTAGTTCGTGAACCAGTGTTTCGGCTCGTTGAGCGCGAGTTTTCCTCGCGGGGTGAAGGTCTTTTCGGTGCCGGTCGTATAGTCGTATGTCGTGTTGATGCCGTTGAGGTTGGAAGTCAGCGTGGTTTCGCCGATCGTGACCGAGCCGCCGTGGGTCATGAATTTCAAGCCGATAGCGTCGGAGATCGTTTCGTTCGCTTCGTCCACGGTCGCCTGTACGGTGAACGTTACGTCGCTGCGGGTATAGTAGTTGTCTTTGGCAGCGTGAACGTGTACTCGCCGGCACCAAGGCCTACGATAGTGAACTTGCCGTTAGCGTCGGTGGTAGCCGCGCCCTTCTCTTCGCCGTCCTTAATCGCGGCGACTTTTACGCCCTCGAGTTTGGTGGTAGTGCTTTCGAGATCGACTACGTTACCCTCGATATTCGCCACGTTGTCGAGTTTCTTGTAGGTAACTACGAACTCGTACTTCGCGCCGTACTTTGCCGTGAAGGTGTACGCGATATCTTTTTTATTGCCGGTCGCCTTGAAGTCGGCGGAAGTATCTTTGCCGTCGACCTTGAGCGCGACGGTCGCTTCGTACTTGTCGCCGGTGACGTACGTCGGTTTTACGGTAACGGTGACGGGTTTGCTGTAGGTAAGCGTAGTACCGCTAACGTACTCGGCACCATCTACGGTTATTTCGGAAGTACCGTGATCGTCGCCGTTTGCGGTGACGGTGATTTCGTTTCTGAGTTTTGCGTTCAGCGCCGCGATCGCTTCGTCAACGCCTTCCGAGGTAATCGTGTAGTTCTTGAACGTCGATCTGCCGTCGTTGTTGTTGCCGTGCATGCCCACGCCGACCATAACCTTGTCGGAATTCATGATGCTCGCAAACGTTGCTTCGAGCGCGGAGTTCGGAGTATTAGTATTATTACTTCTGGTAAGGAAGCAATAGCCTTCCGCTCTGGTGCCGTCCGCGTAGTAGAAATTGGTCTTGCCGTCCTCTACCGTGAACTTGCCCATATAGATGTCGTCGCCGATGAGGTAAAGCGTAGCGCCCTTGCGGATCATCTTGAACTTGACCGTTCTGTTCTTTGCGAAGTTGCTCTGACCGCCGTTAGCCATATACGGACCGCAGATCTTCGTATCTCTTGCGAAAGTCGAGAGATCGTTGTTCGTAAGGCTGGTGAACTCGTTATCCCAGTTGTTCCACAATCTCAAGCCCTGTCCGCAACGAGCGATAGTCATGCTTGCGTTGGCGCCGGTGCCGATAGCGAAACCGAAACTGTTCCAGAATTCGACGTCACGGAGATCTAAGTACTTGGCGGTGGTGAATTCCGCTTCGACCATGAAGTCGTTATATGTGTGGTAAGGATCGATCGCGCGCACTCTGTTGTTGTAGACGAACTTGTATTCGTTGTCCGCACCGTCGGCATCATTTGCGATACCTGCCTGAATCTGATTGCCTGCGTCAATGCCGTAGGTGAGCGTGTTGACTTTGTATCCGCCGAGCGCTGCGGTTACCGCCTCTTCGCCGGTCGCGACTTCGAAGTTCGACCAGTTGACGTCGACGCAGTAAGAGACGTTTGCTCCGAGCGAAATGCTGTAGGCCACGGTCTTGTTGCTCCACGGATCGCCCATAATTTCGAAGGTGTAGAAGTATTCGTACTTCTCCATACCCGCGATCTTGGCGAACATATGGATCCTGGTGCCTTCTTTCACCATCATAAGGTCGCCCTTATTAGACGGCGTGATATCGTCGTACTTCTTCTCGGTGATATTGCCGGAGAAGTCGATTTTTCTACTGATATGGTAGTAGTTTCCGCCGCAACCGTCGCCCCATACGCCGTTACGGAGTATGCGGTACTCGCGGCTGTCGCCGTTGCCGTTGACGATCATAAGACCGAGACCCGGCCAGTACTCTACGCCGCCGCTTACGTCGGTCATTGCGCCGAGTTCTACGCTGTACTTGAATACCGCGTAATCTTCGGTAACGTCGGTGAAGTACACGCGCTTGCTGCCCATACCGATTCTCGGACCGTTGGTAGTCGCGGTGACTTTACCGGTTTCGTAGTTGTACGCCACGTTGTAAGCGGTGCTGGACTCGAGCGTTTTGTCGCCGATCGTGACGGATCCGCCGATAACCATAAATTTGAGCGCGATATCGTCGAGCGTTGCAGCGGTCTGCCCGTCCGCGGTAATCGTTTTACCGGTCACGACGCGGGTGAAGTAGTTCTTCTTGGAAATTTCTACGTCGTAAGTGCCCTCTTTGAGCATTGCGGTGTAGGCGCCGTTCGCGTCGGTAGTCGTTTCGGCGAGTTTGACGGTGCGTTCACCGTTCTCGACGAGGTAGAACTTGACGGTTGCGCCATCGATAGCCTTGCTTGCGTCGTCTGTATCAACGATCTTGCCGGTCGCGTCGAACGTAGGCTTCTTCTCGCCGAACGTCGCTTCGAACTCGTAGGTGTACTCCCAGTTCATGGGGATGAACGAGAACGTATAGCCGTTGACGTAGTCGCCCTTGAGTTCGCCGAAGTTGACGGCGGTGACGGAATCCGCCGAGCCGTCGTTTACTTTGACGTTGAACTCGGTGATTTCCTTGCCCTCTGCGGGGTTTACTTTGACTTCGACTTTGGAGCCGAACGGTGCTTTGCCGGTGAACGCGTTACCGTTTGAGGTAGCGGCGATCGTGCCGTCCGCACCCGAGCCTTTGAGCGTTACGGACGCGCCGTAGCCGCTCGTCATAAAACCGTAATCGGTGTAAGTAACGCCAAGGGTTTTGCCGCCGCTGACATTGACGGATGCGCCGAATTTTACGGTGCAAGCCGCTGCGAGGATTTCGTTTACTTTAGCGACCGCTTTGTTGCTGAGCGAGGAAACTTCTCCGCCCCTCGTCATCATGGTTACCTTGCCGTCGGCGATTACCGCGAACGGAACGATGTTAGCGTCGTTGAGTTTCTGATAATAAAGGATAATGGCGTTTTCGCTCTTGATGAGTCTGAACTCGAACGGAGTGTCAATCGACCAAAGTCCCTGGATGCCGTGCGCGAGATCGATACGGTCTTTGCCCCAGTCGAAGCCGTTGCCGTTGATACGCAGGTTGTTGCGCATAAGCGCGAGATAAAGTTCCTGTCCGTCCGCGGTGTTGAGCGTAAACACGAAGCCGGGATCGCCTTCGGTGCCGCTCTTGAATTCCACGGTCGCTTTGACAGCGAATTCGGTAGCGCTAAGATCGGTAAACGTAGCGTAACGTTCTGTATTGGGAACGGAATCGATAGTGCCGTCGGGGTTAACAATCATAGTGGTGTTAACCGCGTGCATGCCTACCGAAATCTCGCCGAAGTCGTAGCCCGGGGTGAGTTTGTTATTCCAGCCGCTTTCGGTTGCCACGCCGAATTCAACGACGATGGGCGCGCCTACGGGCGGTACGACGGTCAACGTGTAGTTGCCCGACGTGAGTTTCGCGCCGATCGTGCCGTCTTCCGCGATGTTCACGGGAGTGATTACGCCGTTCGCGTCGAGTTCGGCGGTTACTCCCTCGAGCGTGGAGATAGTTCCCCACTCGCCGTACGGAACTATGGTCGCGGTCACGTCGTAGGTGTTCTTTTCGAACGCGCCCTGCATTTCGACGGTGCCGCTAGCTTCGGGAACGAACGTGTAGGTGAAAAGTTCCTCGGCTTCGTCGAACGTAGCCGCGAGCACCTTGCCTACGGTATCGCCTATCTTCTTATATACGAACTGAACGTTGCTCTTGTTGTAGTTCTCGTTTACGGTTACCGTAAAGGTTACGGCGTCGTTTTCGCCGAATCTGTCGGTTTCGGGAAGGCCGAACTCGTAGCCGTCGTTCGCATAAGTCGCATTTTTATTAAATCCGACGAATTCGATCGTGCGGCGGATTTCGCGTTCGGTGCGGTAAAGGGTTACGTTTTCGGTGAGAGTGTTGTAGAACACTTCGTTATCGCTGCCCTCGAGCGCCCAGACGAATTCCTTGCCGGTCGCGGGATCCGCTCCGAACTCGGGCGCGGTATCCGCAGCGCCGTCCGCGGTGATAAGACCGAAGCCGTACTTCGCGGTCTTGGTCGCGACGGTGGTGTCCGCGTCGGTCTTGAAGGTGACGGTCGCTCTTACGCGTTTGAGATAGACTTTAACTACGTTGTTGAGCGGTTCGTCGCGCTTGACGGTGACAGTGAGGTGACTCATGTTTTCGTCGACGATGAAGCCGGTAGGCGCGATCGCGTCGTGAGTATAAACTTCGCCCGCGTACTGGGAGAAAGTCGTGCTCTGGGTTTCGTCGAGCGCGTACTCGTCGTTATCCGCGTTCTCGACGTAGACTTTCACAGTACCCTCGACCGCTTCTTCGTCGTAGTAAACCTTGAGAACGAGGCTGCCGTCGCCTGCGATAGTGCCGCTCATGGTAGCCGCGCTTTTCGCCGCGTTGAACTTGTAGCCTGCGTAAGACTTGGGCGTGACGTTCACGGTCGTGTCGGTCGTGCCGGTCTTGTTCTCGGTTTCGAACAGAACGTAGTCCGCGTTGTGGTTCTTCGTGTAGTGTTCGACTTTGTACGCGGTGTCGGCGTTGGCGACGTACTGCGCGGTCACGGTAACGGAGCCGCCGGGCGCTTTGTCGAAGTTGAAGTCGCCCCAACCCGCAAACGTGTAGCCGGGCTTTGCGGGCGCGGTTACTTCGGATTCGTCGATTTTCTGTCCGGCTTTGACCTTAACTTCTTTGATTACGGTTTCGCCGTCCACGAAAGTGATCGTGTATTCCTGCGTGCGAGTAATCTTGACGATGAACGTTTTCGACTGACCCTTTTTCTCGGGCGTGGCGAGTATGTAGAACGTATTCATACCGTCGGAGATCTCGGCTTTGTCGACCTTCTTCGTGAGTTCTTTGTCACTGTAAAGGGCGAGCGTAAAGCCCTCGCTGACTTCCACGTTTGAAAGGACGTCTACTTCCGTAACGTCCGCGTCGACCACCTTTACGTATGCGCCGGTGTCGTCAACCGTGAAAAAGTCGCCTTTGACGCTGAGCGTTGCGGTAGCCGTTCCGCCGCATGCGGCGAAAATGACGGTCGTAAAAGCAAGCAACAGCGCAAGTAAAACAACTATCGGTTTTCTCTTCATAGTCCCTCCTGAAAGGAATTTTTGTTTTCGTAGCGAAGAGTTATGCTACGCCTTAGCGGCGTAGATTTCCCCTCCCGCTAACCTTATCGTATTGATTATACGCTTTTTAGTATGCTTTGTCAAGGGGTAAATTAAAAATTTCTTGCCCCGATTCACAAATTTTACACGTTTTTTCGTCACCGTTTTCGCTTTTTTGCCGTTCCTATTGCCAGTTTTGCAATATATCAGCGCAATACGGTGATAATTTTGCAATGGTGGTTAATATTCGGGTTTGACGCCCTGAGTGATATTTCCGAACCGCGTATGAGCGGTGATATTTTTGCTGTGCAAAAGCAATCTCCGCAATTTCGCGCGAGTTAAGGATAGTTGCTTTTCTGCCGTGGGGGATTCCACGCGTGGCGTGCCGCCCCGCTCCGAATGACGAGAGAAA
>ENA-UEYI01000494-UEYI01000494.1-human-gut-metagenome-genome-assembly--contig:-NODE-494-length-39499-cov-6.545964_pt1 | contig 39499 bp, 33 predicted proteins | sample MGYA00242900_ERZ507916 | MGnify/ENA primary metagenome ERZ507916 (study PRJEB26167, sample SAMN06115521) | human gut metagenome | host: Homo sapiens | place: China:Chongqing | collected 2015-09-02...
TTTGCTATTGTGTTTCTTACTTCTTGGCATAAAAATGCACCTCAAAAAGTTTTGTCTAACTTTTGGGGTGCATTTCAGTTTGCCGAACGCTTTTCATTTATTTATTCGTTTGATTACTTCGTGCCGAACAGACGGTCGCCAGCGTCGCCGAGACCGGGGAGTATGTAACCGTTCTCGTTAAGGCAACGGTCGAGCGTGGAAACGTAGATATCCACGTCGGGGTGCGCTTCCGCAACTTTGCTTACGCCCTCGGGCGCGCCGATGATCGCCATGAACTTGATGTTCTTGCAACCGCGCTTTTTAAGAAGCGAAATCGCGTCGCAAGCGCTGCCGCCGGTAGCGAGCATGGGGTCGCACAAAAGCACGAGCTTGTCCTCGATTCCGTCGGGTAACTTGCAGTAGTATTCCTGCGGTTCAAGCGTGGTTTCGTCGCGGTACATACCGATATGTCCCACTCTCGCGGACGGGAACAGAACGTGAATACCGTTGACCATGCCGAGACCCGCGCGAAGGATAGGAACGATAGCGATCGAGTTGTCCTTTACGACTTGCTGTTTGCAGGTTTCGAGCGGGGTTTTTACCTCTTTCTCGACGGTGGGAACGCCATCTTTAAGGCTTTCGTAAGTCATGAGCGTGGTGATTTCCTCGATAAGTTCGCGGAATTCTTTCATGCTGGTTTTCTCGTCGCGAAGGATCGCGATCTTGTGACGGATAAGCGGGTGATCGAAAATCACGACGTTTTTATAGTCTTTCATTTGTTATCTCCTTATGTCGCGCCGTGCGTTTCCGCGCTTTCGGCTCGCTTTATTATTCTTTGTCTGCGTTTTCGGCGGTATTCTCTGCCGCTTCGTCCGCTTTGCCTTCGGGGACCTGAACGGTGCCGAACATGGTTTCTTCGCTTTCGGTGCCGCTGTACTCGACTTTCTTGTTGACTTCCGCCTTGTTGGGCTTGAGAATCAGATTGACGATGATGCCGAGGATAAGCGCGCAAGCGATGGAGCTGATCTGAATAACGGGTTTCGCGAAAGTTCCGCCGAAGTTAAGGACGAGTCCGCCCAGACCGGTTACGAAGATTGCCGCTACGATAAAGAGGTTCTTGCTGTCGTCGAGGTCGACGTGTTTGAACATTCTGAGGCCCGAAACCGCGATGAAACCGTAGAGCGCGATGCAGATGCCGCCTACTACGCAGGACGGAATAGACTCGATAAAGACAATAACGGGGTAAATGAACGCGAGTACGATACACATGATCGCAGTGGTGAGGATCGTGTAGATCGAAGCGTTGCCGGTGATTGCCACGCAGCCGATAGACTCGCCGTAAGTGGTGTTGGGGCAGCCGCCGAAGAGCGCGCCCGCGAACGAGCCTACGCCGTCGCCGAGGAGCGTTTTGTCAAGACCGGGGTCGGAAAGAAGATCTCTGTCGATGATGGTGCCGATGTTCTTGTGGTCGGCGACGTGTTCAGCGAACACGACGAGCGCGACGGGAGCGAACGCAAGGATAATGGACGCTACGCCCGCGCCGGTAAGAAGCACTTCGCCGTTAGCAAGTTCCTTGATAGCGCCCACGAACGTGAGGTTGGGAACCCAGTTGCTGAAGTCCGCGATCTGTTTGAAAGCGGCGAAATTAACGATATTGAAATATTCGTTCTTGCCGATGGTGTAGCCGAAAACGGTGAACAGCACCGCGAGAACGTAGCCAGCGGCAACGCCGATGACGAACGGAATGAGTTTCATGCTCTTCGTACCCTTGACGGACACGATGACGGTGACGAGGAACGTGACGATACCGATCAGGATAGCGATAAGGTTGTAGTTATCGCCGCTGACGGCAACGTTCATGAGGTTGTTCATTGCCGATCCCGACAGCGAAAGACCGATGAGCGCGACGGTGGGTCCGATGATGACCGGGGGCATGAGTTTGTTGATCCAGCCCGCGCCGGCGAACTTAATCGCAAGCGCTATGATAACGTATACGAGCGCGGCGACGATAGAACCGACGATTACGCCGAGGTATCCGTACGTTACGCCGGTGACGAGCGGCGTAATGAACGCAAAGGAACTACCCAAGAACACCGGGCTTTTGAAACGCGTGAACAGAAGGTACACGATCGTGCCTACGCCCGCGCCGATGAGCGCCGCCGACTGGCTGAGATAGTTCGTGCCGCTGTTACCGTTGACGAGTACCGGAACGAGGACGGTTGCAGCGAGGATCGCGAGGACCTGCTGGAACGCGTACACGAGGTTCTTGCCGAAAGGCGGTTTCTGATGTACGTCGTACACTAGATTGTTTGCCATTATTTTTACCTCCGAAAAGTAAAATTACCAAAAAAAAGAAGCCCCGGAAACGGAAACTTCTAACAGACGGAATTGAAACGACAAATCGGAAAAGAAAACGAAACGGCGACGATATCGTAATGCTTGGCTTTAAGTATCGAATTAACCGTAGGGGTTTGCATTTCTCTTGCTCCTTTGTGCTTAACTTTATATAGTCTATCACATATTTCGACTTGGCGCAATCGTTTTGACCGTGTTTTTACAAAAAATTTTTCCGAGAGCTATTTTTGCCGTCACCGGTGACCATAAGCATAAAAAACGGCGCACTTGGCGATAATTTTCCGTAAACGCGGGTTTGCCCGCAAAGACACGGAGGTAACGAATTATTATGGCAACAATGAACCCTTTCGAGATTCGCCCCGAAAAACCCGACTCGCTCATCAGGGCGCGTAAGGACGTGATAAGCGCGCCCTACTCTACGTCGGAAGTCGATCCGTACACGCGCGTGAGAACGATACTCGCCGCGGGCGCGGAATTCGAGGCGGTAAGGTTTTCGCACGCTTTTGCCCGGCACTGCGTCGATAACGACCTACGCCGCGAACTCGCGCTGACGAGGCGGATCGAACAGCAACAACAAAAGGCGATCGCTTCGCTTAAGCCTATGGACGAAACCGTGCTGATGCACACGATCGGATACGAGCAGCTCGCGGTCGACCTCACGGCGATAATGGCGAGGAACGAACCCGACGAGTATGTGCGCGCGTCGCTGGACTTCGCGCTGACCGAGGACTTCGACCACCTCTACCGCTACGCCGATCTTCTAGACGTCGAGCAGAACGTGCGCGCAGATCTTCTCACGGGCGGGCTGACGGAGATCATGCCGGGCAGACCCACGATTTCCGAGCATCGCTATCCGTTCGACGACGTTGCGCGGGCGGTGCCGTCCTCGCTCGCCGCGCCCGAAACCAAACTCCACACCGCGATCATCACCGCCGCCGAACAGCAGACGATGAATTACTATATGAACGTAGGCGCGGACTACGACACCGAAGCGGGCAGACGTCTTTACTCCGAGATCGCCATGATCGAGGAACAGCACGTCAGCCGTTACGAGTCGCTTATGGATTCGTCGGCGACCTGGCTCGAAATGCTTCTTAACCACGAGTACGCCGAGTGCTATCTTTATTTTTCGCTGTACGAAGACGAAACGGACGAACGCGTCAAGGCGCTATGGGATCGCCACCTCGTCGACGAGATTTCGCACCTTCACAAGGCGGCGGAACTCCTCAAAAAGTACGAGAAAAAAGACTGGCAAAAGGTCATTCCCGTGGGCAAGTTCCCTAAACCCATCGCGTTCACCGGTTGCAGCGAACCGAATAAGGTATATATCCGCGGCGTGCTGAAAAACACCGAGAACACCGCCGCGATCCTCGAGGACTTCACGAGCATTTCCGCTCTCCCGAAAGACTACGAATTCTTCCGCTACAACGAGCGCGTAAACGGATCGACCGCTTCGGTCGCCAGCCACCGCGTGATAAGCGACTATATCGCTGAGTTCGGCGAGGACTACCGCTTTGAGGAAGCCCCGCACCCTATCGCGCGGCTTCGTAACCGCACCCGCGACAATACCACCGTGGGAAGGAAGGAATAACAAGATTTGAGGGCAAACCTTATATATAAACCCTATATTATAGTAATTTATTTGAAATCACGTGTAGCCTTACTTTTACCGCCGTCAAACCTCGGGCGAGCGAAGTGAGCGTGAGGATCCCCTACAACAAGAACGAAATTATCTTTTAAAAGAGTAGTGTTATGAAAAGTAGTTGCTTTCGTAATACTACTTTTTTTAGGCGACAAAAAAAGTAGCAAAAAAGTCGTTGGGGGACACTATCGGTTGTGTCCCCCTAATCCCCCCCGCAACTCTTTTAATGTCGTGACTAGATTGCAGTAAATGCTACGGGTGACTAATGTGGCTGTGGTGTAAACAGAAAATTTTAACGTGCAGCCTTACTTTTACCGCCGTCAAACCTCGGGCGAGCGAAGTGAGCGTGAGGATCCCCGACGGCAGAGAAGTAAAATCCTTACGTCATCTTGAGCAGAGCGACAGCGAAGCCCTGAAGATCTGGGCGTAGCCGCATTATTTTATTATTTACGCTTCGCCGGTTTCCCGGGGCTGCGCTCGGAATGACGGTATTATGATAGTATTGTAGTTTCCCCAAAAACTACAAAAATATAGAACAACAGTCCGCTAATAATAGCGGACCGCCGTTCTCACCTCAACACAATTCAAATAGCGATTAAGCTACGTGAATCCTAACTTAATGTGCGCCTTAGGAAATTATTCCTAAACGCGCATGTCCTTCATAGCGTCGATAACGACGTCAAGAAGGGAATTCATTTCCTGCAGTTTGTCTGCGGAAATCTTTGCCACGAATTCTTCGAGGAACACTTCCACGCCTGCGAGTTTCTTGTCGATAAATTCGACACCCGCTTTGGTGATGCGAACATTAACTTTTCTGCGGTCGCCGGGGATCTGTCCGAGGGTGACCAGACCTTTCGCCGTAAGGCTGTTTATGATAGCGGTGATTCTGCCCTTCGTCACGCCGAGTTCTTCGCTGAGATACGACGGGGTCGCGGGCTTGCTTCCGCAATTCTTAAGCACGATCAAAAAAGCGGTTTCGCCTTTCATGAAATCGGTGAGGTCGCCGGTTGCCGGCAACTTCATCAGTTCTTTCAATTTGATGCAAAGCGTTTTTACGAGATCGTCCATGATAACTCTCCTTTGTAGATTTTCGATGCGCATCGCGACATCTGTTTTTCAAAACCATTTTGGACGGTTTTATTAATTACAAATATACTATAGCAGTTTGCTATGAGTTTGTCAAACAAAACATCGTAAAAATTCAACTTTCACAAAGTTTTTAAAATTCACAGCCGATAACGCGCGTTTTTCAGGCTCGAAGTTCGATTTTTACGCCTTTTGAGTCGGCTTCGACCTTGCCGCCCCTGACGGCGACGCGGACTTCACCGCCCGCGATCGGGATAACGCCCTCCATATCACCGAAGCCGATGTACGGTTTCACGACCACGGGATCGTCGCCAAGCCCCGGGAGTCTTACTCCCAGCACGCGCGAGAACAGATAGTCGATAACGCCTGCCGACCAGCCGTGGCACAGCGAGTGCCGATAGCCATTGTAGCAATGCGCTCCGAAATCGCGGTGAACGTCCTTTTCGCCGGGCTTCGCAAGCCGGGTGATCGGGGCGGCGTCTTTCATTTTATCGTAGTCGAAGTCCTCGAAGAACGAGGTCGCGCCTAAGTCCAGCATCGCGCCGTAGTAGTCGCGGCACGCGTTCAGCGCGGCTTCGGGCGAAGCGAAATCGTGCGCGGCGTTTAGGATAGCCCAACTCATAAACGTGCTGATGCCGCTCGCCCCGCCTTCCGCGAGTTTGGCCGCGGGCGCGTCGAATCCCGCAAACAGCGACAACGCAATCGCTTGCTTTTTGACGGCGGGTTGCCCCGGAAAGCGCGCGAGTTTCGTTTTTATCGAGCGCGCGTACTTATCGTCGCGGCCGAAGAACGTAAGCAGTTCGGCGGCTTTGTCCGCGGCGATCGCCGCTATCGCGCGTACGCCGTACTTTTCGTCGGGCGCGTCCACGCTCTGCCAGTCGAGGAATATCCCCGGCGTGGTAATTTCGCCGTCCTCGGTCACGAAGCCGTCGTAGTATTTCACGAGGTCGTCGAGGTAATCGAGGTTGCGGCGGGCTGTTTCGTAGTCGCGGGTACGGCTGACGTACTCGTAAAGCGAGATTATCCACCACAGCGAATACGACGGCATAGTGTTCATCCAGGCGGGTAACGGCGTGGTTTCGCGCGCGAAATCCAGACAGCGTTTCGCGTAGTCGGTTTCGCGGTACAGCGCGAGCCCCGCCAAAAACTCGGGGTACATATCGCCTATCCACACGAGGCGGTCGCGCTTTATTCCGTCCCACAACATACCGTTTCGCATACACAGCGTGACGGTGTCCGCGGCAACGTTGAAAATGCGGGTCAGCCGCTCGTCCGAGTGCGCGAACTTGCCAGCGCGTTCGTAGCCTGCGCGCTTCGAAACGGCAACCGCCGCTTTGATCGTCGTATCTTTCTCGAGCGCGTCAATGCGAAGGTATCGGAAGCCCGAATCGAAGAACGTCTGATCGGACAGCCCGGGCACGTAAAACTCGCCGTCGCGCAGCGCGTGATCGTTGGTAGAGCCGTGTTCGCCCACGTTCGAGTAAGTTTCGCTCACACTCTCGCCAAGCCGAAGCCGCAGTTTGCCGTCAGAAGTTTTGGTCAGTATCCGCACGCCGCCGGCTAATTCTCTGCCGAAATCGATGACGACGAAACCGCCCTTGCGTATAAGCGTAAGCCGCGGCTCGACGAGCGTAATCTGCAGTTCGGTCGTGTTTGTCAGCGCGGCTACGTTCTCCGCGTTTTCATAGTACGGTACGGACTTCGGAAAAATATATTCGGTTATTACGTTATTCTCGGTCATTTACGGTTCCTTAGGGTTATATAAAATCGCCGCGAATACTTTTCGTTTCTCATACTCGCATCGATTTGTTTACTATATATGTTATGGTTAGTTTAACTAGCCCGACAGTTACTGCTTGTCGCTCTTTTCGGCGTTGGCTTTCAAAAGTTCGCGGATATCGCGCAGAATATCTTCCTGCGTTTCGGGCGCGGGAGCGTTTGCTGCGGCTTCGGCTTCCGCGGCTGCCTTTTCGGCTTCTTCCGCGGCAAGACGGTCGCGCTCAACGGCGGCGGCTTTGATCTGCTTCTTGCTCATGCCGGCAAGGCGCATGTCGTAATATTCGTCGCGACTGTAACCGCAGTATTTAGCCTTTACCTGTTCCTCGGCTACGCCTCTGGCGGCGTTGATCGCCTTGACGATCACGAACAGAATAAACGCGATGATGAAGAAGTTCAGCACTGCGGTAATGAACGCGCCCCAGTCGATATAGATCGACTTCGTCATATCGATAGCGCCCGTTTCGTCCTTGACGACTTTCAGCATAGTGACGGCTTGCTCCAGTCCGCCGTCCGCACCCGACAACGCCCAATTGACGAGCGGCTTGAAAATCTGGTTGGTGAGCGCGGTTACAATCGCCGTGAACGCGCCGCCGACGATAACGCCGACAGCCATGTCGATTACGTTACCGCGCGTTATGAACGCTTTGAATTCCCGAAAAAACTTTTTCATAAGTTCTCCTTCACGCGATCGGGCTTAATCCTTCCCGTCGCGACGATTATATGGATTTACTTCCTTTATTTTAGTTCTTTTCTCGCAATAAATCAAGCGAATTTGCGAACTTTTTATATCGTATATTTATATCGTATAGTAGATTTAGTCGTTCTTTTGGTCGGGGTCGGCGTCGGTTCCTTCCGCGGCGACGGTTTCAATAGGCAATTCCTCGTTACCCGCAGCGACGGTTTCAATAGGCAATTCCTCGTTACCCGCGGCTTGTTTTTCTTCCTTTTTACCCTTGACGAAAGTAAGAACGAAAGATAGGACGGCGCAAGCCGTAGCGACGGTAAGGAACAGCGCGAAAACCGTACCCCAACCGTTGGCGCCCTCGGAAATCGCACCGATGCCGTAGCCGCTGATTGCGCTGCCGACGTAGCAGAAGCCGTCGATAAGCCCGGCGATCATACCGGCGTTGACGCGCTTGTCCACGCTCATGGGATAAATCGCGGTCAGCAGTCCGTTGATGCCGCACATAAGGCAATACACCACGACAAGCGGCAGAAACGTGACGATCCAAAGGTCGATTTTGCGGCAGAATACCAGAATCGCGAGCATCACTCCCGCGAGCGCGAACACGACGCCGCACTCGAGAATGTAATTCTTGATTTTTTTATCCACGCGGATCATGACAAACGATCCGACGAACGCCACGAGCGGAAGCGCGGTGGTGAGTAGAACGCTCGTCCAGTTCGCCATGCCGTACTGTTCCTTTAATATAGTGGGCATCCAGGTATTCACGCCGTCGCGGATAATCATATGCGTTATCGCGAACAGCGACAAAAACGCGAAAGTAATATAGAAACTCGCGGGCAGTTTGACCTTTTCTTTCCTAGGTTTCTCGCCGTTTTGGGGCTTGACCGCGGGTTTTACCGGCTCACCGTCCAGTTCGATACGCTCGGATTTGCAGCGGCTTATCAGGCTTTTTGAAGTGAACAGCCACACGAGCGCGGCGGCAAAGAACACCGCGGCGGAAACGTAGAACGTCAGACGGAAATTGCCTATAAGCGACATTATCGCGCTGGTGCCGTACACTAAAAACGTGCCGGCCGTGACGGGGATCGTACACGCGACGATTATAAAATGCCGATACTTGTTCGCCGTGCACGAGTGGAGAGTCAGGATAAGCAGCGACCACAGCGAAGCGGACAAAAGCCCGTTCAACGCCCATACGTATTTAAGAAACGCGAAGCCCGATTTCGGGATAATTCCCATCACAACGTTCAGCGCGCTTATCGCCGCCGCCATGCCGAACATCACGGAACGCGGGTTGTAGTACTTGCACATAACGCCGTGGAAAACCTGACCTATAGCGTAAGTCACGAAAAAACAAGTGCCGATCAGCCCGGTCATCGATCTCGTCACGTCGTAATACGCCATAATCTCGTTGATATTCGAATCGAACGATTTGCGGCACAGATACGAGCACGCGTACATGACCATACACAGCACGGTCAGTTTGACCGCCGCATGTCCGCGATCCGAGCGTTTCTTCTCTCCGCCGTCGGTTTCGCCCCCGATTACGGAAGCGGTTTCGTTTTCTGCCATTTTTTTGCCGTCCTTTAATCTTCCCTCGCGTACTTCTCTCGCGAAAGACCCCGCGCTAAGCCGCGGATAACCTATTATAATACTATCGCGTGCATAAGTCAACGGTTTAACCCGCCCGCGGCAACTTTTACCGCGCGTAAGCCGGTAAGGACAGCAAAAAACCGCCGACGTTTCCTACGCTATGACCTCGAGGTCTTTTTCGTCGACGGGGATACAAGCGATTTCGGGCAGATCGTCCTCCTGATCGAAACTCACGAGCCACGCGCCGAGTATCGTCCGCGGATCGCAGATCCAGCCGTCCATACCCTTATGAACGCCGTACTTAGCGTACTTTTCCTTTTCTACGGTAAGCATTACTCTATCGTATTCTTGCATAATTTACTCCTGAGTAATAAAGAAAACGGCTCGGAAGTAACGCGAGCCGTTTGTCTTTTTAAGTATTGACGAACCGAAAATTAGTTTTCGGAAATCGCGCCGACGGGGCACTGTGCTTCGCACGCGCCGCAGTCGATGCACTCGTCGGGGTTGATTTCGTACTTGCCGTCGCCCATGCTGATGGCGTTGACGGGGCACTGAGCCTCGCACGATCCGCAAGCGATACATTCGTTAGAAATAACGTGTGCCATGATTCGATACGCTCCTTTTTTAGATTATCCGTGACTATATTATAACACGGCAAAATCGATTTGTCTAGAATTTTTAATCAATCGAGCAATTTTTTTACGTCGGCGGGCGTTTCGTCCTTTACGTCGTCCTGCGCCGAGCCTTTGCCCTTAGAAATAACGTCTTTAAGCGGTACGTCGACGTATTCGGTCCTGTCGTTTTCCTCGTACTTGACGCGCACGGTTTCTTTCAGTTGATTAAGCCCGACCACGGTGCCGCGGCGCTTGTCCGCGGTGGTGACGGTTGAACCCATCTTGGGCATTTTCTTGTTGGTTTCGACGTAGTGCGCGTTCTCGTAGGCAAGACAGCACATCAGTCTGCCGCAAAGTCCGCTGATCTTCGCGGGGTTAAGCGACAGATTCTGGTTCTTTGCCATTCTGACGGTGACGTGCGCGTACTCGGGCATATGATCGGAGCAGCAGCACGCTCTGCCGCACGGCGCGATGCCGCCCAGCATCTTGCACTCGTCGCGAGCGCCGATCTGACGGAGTTCGATACGGATACGGAACGTCGCCGCGAGCTCCTTGACGAGATCGCGAAAGTCCACTCTGCCGTCCGCAGTGAAATAAATGACGAGTTTCGAGCCGTCGAACGTATATTCCGCGTCGACGAGTTTCATATCGAGTCCCGTTTTCTCCACTTTTTCGGTGGCAAGCCGAAGCGTTTCGTCGCGGCGCGCCTCGTTGTCGCGCACGCGGCGCTCGTCCGCGGGGGTCGCTACGCGCACTATGGGTTTAAGCGGCTGTACGACTTCGCTGTCGTCGACGTCTTTGGGAAGCATCGCGACCGTGCCGTACTCCTGCCCCTTTGCGGTTTCGACTATCACTCCGCAACCCTCGGTGAACTCGTTGTCGCCGGGCGCGAAATAATAGACTTTGGGGGATTTTCTGAATTTGATACCTATGACTTCCGGCATTTTGCCTTGACCTCCAGTAATGAGAATAATAATTCGTCGGCGACCGACTGCGGATTGCCGTTAAGCGAAATCCTCATTCTCGCGCGCCTTATCGCGGGCGCCAGCCGCACGACCACGTCCGCGTCGTACTCGGACGAAATCTCGATAATCTCGCGAGTGGCGTTCTTGAACTCCAGCCCGTCGCGAACGCCCGCGCTCGCCCGCATACAGTCCGCAAGCACGAGTTCGAGCACGTCTATGAACTCGCTCAGTCTGTCCTTGTAGCCGCCGAGCCGCACAGAGTACGGAAGCACCAGTCGGCTGTTTTTCATACCTTTTAAGACCGAGAGAACGAACTCGAACGTTTCTCGCGGGGCTTTTTCGGTCATGACCTTTTCGGCTTTACCGATATAACCGCCGGACAGCGCCGCGGCAAGATACACTGTGCCGTCCGATCCGTAGTTCGCCTCGAGGTAACGGAGCATTTCCGCTTCCGGCATGGGTTCTGCGTCCACTCTGCGCACTCTCGACAGCACCGTAGGTAAGATTTGTCCCACGCCCGCGGCAAGCAGTATTATCACCACGCTTTCGGGCGGTTCTTCGAGAATTTTGAGCAGTTTGTTCTGCGAAGTTTCGTTCATCGTTTCGCATTTGCGGATAACGTAGAACTTCTTTTTCAGTTCCGTCGGCGTAAAATACACCGAGTCGGTAAGCGTTTTTATATCGCCGGCGAGTACTTTGTCGCCCTCGGGCAGTCGTATTATATCCGCGCCGAAGTTTTCCGCGCGCTCGATCGCCGCGGCGTCGGTGCCGCCGAACGCCACGGACGCTATAAACAACGAAGCGAGCGCGTCGGACATACCCTCGTCGGGCGAAACGACGAGATACGCGTGAGAAACGCGGTTTTCGTCCGCGTCGCGTTTCATGAGCGCGAAAGCCGCGCTGTTTTTCATCACGTCGTAACGGTTCATTTATTTATTACGCCCTTTGCTTTCATAAGCGCGATCACGGATTCCAGCACTTCTTCCGCCGTTTTGTCCGCGTCGACCGCGACGAAACGCTCGGGTTCGCGCTTCTCTATCGCCTTGAAGCCCTCGTAAACGCGGCGGTGAAAAGCCGCGCCCGCATTCTCCAGTCTGTCGGTCTTGTCAGCGCCGCCCTTTCTCGAAAAGCCTTTTTCGGGCGTGAGATCGAGGAACACGGTAAGGTCGATTTTCACGCCGCACTCGGCGACGCGGTTGAGTTCGCGGCACACGCTCTCGCTAAGCCCGCGCGCATAGTGCTGATACGCGAGCGTGGAATCGGAGTAGCGGTCGCACACGACGATCTTGCCGGCGTTCACCGCGGGGATAATCATTTCTTCGGTGTGCTGAGCGCGCGCAGCGGCGTACAGCAGAAGTTCGGTTATGGGCGTGGTTTCGTCGTTGTTCGCGTCGAGAATCAGCCCGCGGATCTTTTCGGCGACGGGAGTGCCGCCCGGCTCGCGCGTGAAAACCGCGTCGATTCCGTTCTGCTCGAAATACCGCTTAAGCCCCGCCGTGAGCGTGGACTTGCCTACGCCCTCGCAACCCTCTATCGTAACGAATTTTCCGCTCATACCGATCGTTTCCTATCTTTTAATAGTATTTTTTCCGCTTCGTCCGTAAGTCCGCGGACTTCCTCGGGCTCGTCCGACAGCGTGATTATAAACACGCAGTAGTTCCCGAAAAAAGTTTCGGGCATAATCCTACGCCGCACGCACTCGTAGTAGAACCTCTCTCCGGTAGTGCCGTACGCTCCGCAATCGACCGTTATTCTCAACGGGTCGTCGGAGTTAAGACACTTTACGCGCGAACGGAACTCGTCGCAAGCCGCCTTCAAGTTGTCGTAGCCCGCGCCGTGCGTTTCCTCGAACGCGATCGCGTTCTCGAGCGAAGCGAGCAGACGATACGACGGACTTGTCGTGCCGATAAGGTCGAGCGCCTCGTCGTAAGCCGCAAAATACCGCTCGTTATTGACTGCGCCTATCGCGCTCTGAGTAAGCGCCCGCAGCGTTTTGTGCGCCGACAGCACCGCGAAGTCCGCGTACTTTTCCCCGCCGACGGGGAAAATATCCGGTCTGGTCGCAAAGTGCGCTCCGTGCGCCGCGTCGACTATCAGAAGTTTACCCCGCCTCTCGCAAACCGCTTTTATCCCCTTGACGTCCGCCGTTCTTCCGAAATAATCGGGCGAAGTGACGAGCGCCGCTTGCGCCGTAGGATAAACGCCGAAAGCCCTTTCGTAGTCGGCGGGAGCGGGTACTTTCGGCAAGCCGAACTCCTCGCCCGTCGGGAAAGTAAACAGTTGCGTTCCCGCGAGGAACGCTCCCAAAACCGCCGAACGGTGGGTAAACTCGGGCGCGACGGTATCGCGTTTCGCCGCGATAAACGCCGCTTTCACGCCCATGCTCGCGCCGCAGACGAGAAACCGCGCCTTTTTCACGCCGTAGTGCTTAGCCGCTTTCGCTTCCGCTTTTGCAACGGAAGCCGCGGGGAACAGACAATCCTCGTCGTGTTCGCTTTGATCCAGCGGGTCGAGCCGCCCCTTATGCCCCGGCATACAGAACGCCCGGAAATCTCGGAACGCGCCCGTCGATTCTTCTATCGTATCGCGCCGATAAGCGGACGAAACGGCGGTTTTCTCCGCTTCGAACGCCTTTTCGGGGGTTCCTATGCACGCGCCGAACGCGGTACGCAGTTCGCCGTTCATTGCGCGTAACGCTCCGTAAACCACCCGACGAAACGGTAAGTCTGGGTAAGGTCGCGGTATTTTTCTTTCTTGCCTTTCTCGCCGATTTTCGTGCTGTTGCGGTCGATCACGATATAGAACTCGGTGTCGTACTTTGCGAGTTCTTCCTCGCTGTAACTGCTCGAGTACTTGCTAAGGTCGAACGTAAACGGCGAATTTTCCACGGTAGCGTTGTTGATTTTTAAGAAATTATCCACGCGTATGCCGTATTTTCTGCCCGCAATCGCCTTTTCTTCTTCGGTCGCGTCCTCGCCGGGCGTATACTCGTAATAGTCCACGGCTTCTCTCAACGCGGCGTTATCGCCGAAAATCTGCTTTAAGACGTAGTCGTCCATCTCCAGAAACCAGGTGGCGTAGCGGTCCATGTCGGACTTTCTTACTATCAGCACGTCGGAAGTAAAGCCGGACGAAGTGAGAAGCGTGTCGTAGTATTCGTTGGTTGGGCTTTGGTAGTTAAGATTGACTTCGCGGATAACGCCGTCGCCGTCCGCGCGGATATCGGAGAGGAACCCTTCGCTAAGATCGTCCGAGCCGTGCGAATAGCACGCGAAAAACACGTCGACCCGCTCGAAATCGCGCGTAATGTTTATCTGCATAAACACCATATACGTCGCGAATATCACGACTCCGATTATCAACAGGTAAATCAACCAGTCGTACTCGAAGTGGATCGCGACTCTTTTTTTCGTGACTCTGTTATCCATTATTATCGAAAGTAATTTTGTAAACCGTGCGCCCAGGGTTAGTTTAGCGTTATTTCTTGGGCTTCATGGTGGGGAACAGCATTACGTCGCGGATCGACGCACTGTCGGTCAGCAGCATAATCATTCTGTCGATGCCGATGCCTAATCCTCCAGTAGGCGGCAAACCGTACTCTAGAGCGGTGACGTAATCTTCGTCCATCATCTGCGCTTCGTCGTCGCCGTTATCTCTCAGCGCGACCTGACGCTCGAAGCGTTCGCGCTGGTCGATCGGGTCGTTAAGCTCGCTGTAAGCGTTGCCCATTTCGCGCGCGAAAATAAAGAACTCGAAGCGGTAGGTAAGCCGCGGATCTTCGTTGCTGCGCTTGGTGAGCGGGCTTTCCTCGACGGGGTAATCGGTAATGAATACCGGTTGAATCAGTTTTTCCTCGACTTTCTGGTCGAAGGTCGCGTACACGATATTGCCCCAAGCCGTCTTTTTCGGGTCGATCTCCACTCCCGCCGCTTTCGCCGCGGCAAGCGCTTCTTCCGCCGTCATCTTGTCGTAATCGATGCCGACGTAACGTTTGATCGCTTCCAGCATCGTCAGACGTTCCCACGGGAAAGTCATATCGATCTCGGTGCCCTGATAAGTGATCTTACCTTCTTTGCCCGCGGCTTTCATCGCGGCGCGGTAAATCTCTTCGGTAATATCCATCATATCGTGGTAGTCGGCGTAAGCCTGATACAGTTCCATCATGGTGAACTCGGGGTTGTGCTTTACGTCCATGCCCTCGTTGCGGAACATTTTGCCGATCTCGTAAACCTTGTCGAATCCGCCGACGATAAGGCGCTTTAAGTACAGCTCGGGCGCTATGCGCATATACATATTAAGGTCGAGCGTGTTGTGGTGCGTCACGAACGGTCTTGCGCTCGCGCCGCCGGCTATGGTGTTCAGCACCGGGGTTTCCACCTCTACGAAGCCTTTTTCGTCGAGAAGATCGCGGATCGCCTTGATGATCTTGCCGCGCACGACGAAGCAATCTTTGACTTCGGGGTTGGCGATAAGGTCGACGTAGCGCTGACGGTATCTTAAATCGTTATCCTTAAGACCGTGGAATTTCTCGGGAAGCGGCAAAAGCGACTTCGAAAGAAGTACCATCGCGGTGGCGGAAACGGAAACTTCGCCCTTGTGCGTGACGAAAACCGTGCCGGTCACGCCGAAAATATCGCCGACGTCCGCTTTTTTCCATTTCTCGTATGTTTCCGCGCCCACGTTGTCAATCTTGACGTAGATCTGTATCTGTCCTTTCGCGTCGAGAACGTGCGCGAAACTCGCTTTGCCCATCATTCTGCGGGAAAGCACTCTGCCCGCGACGGATACGGTCTTGCCCTCGTACTCCGCGACGTTGCCTAAGATTTCCGCGGAGGTAGCCGTGCAGTCGAACTTGGTCTGCTCGTAGGGGTTTTCGCCTGCCGCGCAAAGATTCTTCAGTTTCTCTCTGCGTACCGCGACCTGTTCGCCGTACTCCGCTTCCGCAGCCTGATTTTCGGTGATGTTCTTTTCGGTAGTGTCGTTCATTTTATTTCCTCGATATTGTTTTCTTATACGCGCGTAAAACCGCCGCGCGAAACATGGCCTCGATTATTTAATCTCGACTATTCTGTACGTTACCGTGTTGTTCTTATGTTCGAAGTCGACTTCGTCGTCCTCGCACGCGCCCATAAGCGCTTTGCCAAGCGGCGATTCGTTGCTTATCTTCTTCGGCTCGGTGTTCGGGTCGGACTCGTAAATACCCACGATCTGCAGCGTCTGACGGCGTTCGGTGTCGATATCCTCGACGGTAACCGTGCATCCCAGTTCCACCTTGTCGTAGTGGTCCTTGACTTCGTATATTTCGTATTTGCCGGGCGCGAGAATATCCTCGAGCTGCTGAATACGCTCCTCGAGTTTGCCTTGCTCCTCGCGGGCGATTTTGTACTCGTAGTTCTCCGAAAGGTCGCCGAACGCGCGCGCTTCCTGAATCTTGACGATGACTTCTTTTCTGCCCTCGTTCTTTTTGTAGTTGAGTTCGTCCTTGAACTCCTGCAACTTAGCCGCAGTGATCTTTACAGCCATTTTTACCTACCTGCCTTATAAAATTACGCGCCGAACCCCGAATAAAATCGGTTTCGCGCGTTTAATGCCGTTTATACGTTTATTTTCGTTTGCCGCTTAAAAAAAGCCCGCGGATCGCTCCCCGTTTTTAATATGGTTGCCGCCCGAAAGCGTTTGACTTCGGACGGCTACGTCATATTTTATGCGGGAAACTCGAGCGGTATACCTTTTTAAGCGACACTATTATATGCTTTTTTTTCGGTTTTGTCAACGAAATTGCACCGATACTGTATATCCCCGGTGCGTTTTACGCGATTTTTCGCGCTTTTTTCACATTTTCGCGAGGAAAACGACGGGGCGGTACGCTCAAATCTCTTTCAAAAACTCTTTTATTCTTTCGGTTGCGGTTTTGAGGTCGGCGAGCGACGTGGCGTAACTGCAACGGATAAAATTTTTGCCTCCGCTCCCGAACGCCGATCCCGGCACGACCGCGACTTTTTTGGATTTCAGCAAGCCTTCGGCGAAACGCTCGCCCGTAAGTCCCGTATTCTCCACCGACGGAAAAACGTAGAACGCGCCGCGCGGCTCGAACGTTTTCAGCCCCATTTCGTTGAACTTGTTATATAGGTACCGTCTGCGGATATCGTACGACTCGCGCATTTCGGTCACGGCGCGGTAGTCGTCCTCTCTGCCCGATCGAAGCGCCGCTTCACCCGCGATCTGCGAAGCGGTCGGGGCGCACATTATCGTGTACTGGTGGATCTTGTACGCGGCTTTCGCGACGGGTTCGGGGGCGCAGAAATAGCCTAATCTCCACCCGGTCATGGCAAACGCTTTGGAAAAGCCGTTTATCAGCACGGTGCGTTTTTTCATGCCGGGGATCGCGGCGAACGAAGCGTGCCGTTCTCCGTAAGTGAGTTCGGCGTAGATCTCGTCCGAAATCACGAAAAGGTCGTGTTTTTCGATAACGTCCGCGATTTTTCCGAGCTGTTCCCTCGTCATTATCGCGCCCGTGGGGTTGTTCGGGTACGGCAGAATAAGTACTTTCGAACGCGGAGTAATCGCTTTTTCGAGGATCTCGGGAGTAAGTACGAAATCCTCTTCCGCGCGGGTTTCGAGCGGCACCGCCGCCCCGCCGACGATAGCGGCGTTCGGAGCGTAACTGACGTAACTCGGCGAGGGAATCAGTACTTCGTCACCCACGTTCACGAGCGTGCGAAGCGCGAGGTCGATGGCTTCGCTGGCGCCGATAGTGACGATGATTTCGGTTTTCGGGTCGTAGTCCGCCTTAAAGCGCGAGGACAAATACCCCGCGATCTCTTCGCGCAACGACAGCAGCCCGGCGTTCGAGGTATACTGAGTTCTTCCGGACTGAATCGACTTTATCGCCGCGTCGCGGATCTCCCACGGAGTCGCGAAGTCCGGCTCGCCCACGCCCAGCGAAATGCAGTCGGGAATATTCGCGGCAAGGTCGAAAAACCGCCGTATTCCGCTTTGCGGCAGACTCGCCGCCGCGGGGTTAAGGTATTTCGAGTAGTCCATACCCGCTCCCTACGCCTGCACTACGAGCCGCGAGGAGGCTTTTCTCTCCAGCACCACGCCGTCGACCTTGTATTTTTTGAGAATAAAGTGCGTGGCGGTGGAAAGCACTTTATCGATGCCCGAAAGTTTCTCGGATACGAACCGCGCCGCGTCGCGCAGACTCGATCCCTCGACGAACACGGCGAGGTCGTAAGCCCCGCTCATAAGGTACACGCTTTTCACTTCGTCGAACTGATAGATATACTCGGCAATCTCGTCGAAGCCCTTTTCGTGGACTGGCGAAACCTTGACTTCTATGAGCGCTTCGACGTAATCGCGCGCGGTCTTTTCGTCGTTAACCACCGCCGTATATTTTACGATCACGCCGCTTTTTTCCATATCCGAAATGGCGTCGGCAACGGCGGCTTCGCTCGCGCCCAGCATCGTCGCGATCTCGCCCGCGGGCGTACGCGCGTCGTCTTTCAGTATTCCGAGTATTCTCTCTCCGAGTTTATCCATTTCCGTTACCTCCGTTACATATGATTATTCGTTCTGTTTTAAATAATATCACATTAGTTTCGCGATACACAAACTATTACAATTCTCTACCTTAAAAGAGTTGCGGGCGCGACGCGTTAAGCGAACAGTCCGGTGGACTGTTCGTAGCCACAGCGGGGGTACACAACCGAAAGCGTCCCCGGCGACTTTTTTCAGGCTTGGCGTTCACCGGAAAAAAGTAGTATTATATTCTTTATCGCTCGTTTTTCAGACTATTCAGTACGCCGCCGGCGAGGATAAAACCGCGTTGACGGGCGGTAAGCGGCATGTCGCACTCGTACGTTTCGTCCCTCGTGAGGTTTTTGACGACGATTTTGCCGCCCGCTTTCACTTGCCCGATCGCGTTTTCTATCGCGAGTTCGTCGAGCGCGCCGATTCTGTCGTAGTCGGACTCAATCGCGAAAGTCAGCGGAAGTATGCCGTTATTTATGAGGTTGTCACGGTGAATACGCGCGAACGATTTGGCGATAACGCCCTTTACGCCGAGGTACAGCGGAACGAGCGCGGCGTGCTCGCGCGACGAGCCCTGACCGTAATTCGAGCCGGCGACTATAAACCCGCCGCCGTTCTCTCTCGCTCTGTTCGGGAACTCCGGGTCGACCGGTTCCATGCAATGGTCGGAAAGATACGGAATATTCGAGCGGTACGGAAGAAGTTTCGAGTTGGACGGCATGATATGGTCGGTGGTGATATTATCCTCGGCAACGAGCAAGACTTTGCCCTCGACCGTTTCGGGAAGCGGCTTTCCTTGCGGGAACGGCTTTATGTTCGGTCCGCGCTCTATCGTAACGAACGGGAAATCCTTGGGGTCGAGGATAAGGTTGTCGTTGACCTCGAACTTTTCGGGCATCGCGACTTCCGGGCAGTTTTCTTTACTCGGGTCGGTAAGGTAGCCATTAAGCGCGGTATACGCCGCGGTTTCGGGAGAAACGAGGTACACCGAAGCGGTTTTCGTTCCGCTGCGGGCGTAGAAATTGCGGTTGAACGTGCGCACGGACACGGCGTTGTTTTTCGGCGACTGCCCCATTCCTATGCACGGACCGCAAGCGCACTCCAACACTCTCGCGCCTGCGTTGATCATATCTGCGAGCGCGCCGTTTTCTGCGAGCATTGCGAAAACCTGCCTCGAACCCGGGCTTACGGTAAGGCTCACGTCGGGGTGAACGCGCTTGCCTTTCAGTATCGCGGCTACGCGCATCATGTCGCGGTAAGACGAGTTGGTGCAACTGCCGATACACACCTGATCGACTTTTACGTCGCTAAGTTCGGCAACCTTTTTCACGTTGTCGGGAGAGTGCGGGCAAGCGGCAAGCGGCACGAGCGTCCCGAGGTCGACGCGGGTCTGCTCGTCGTACTCGGAATCGGGGTCGGCGGCAAGCGGCGTATAGTCCTTTTCTCTGCCTTGCGCCGCGAGGAAAGCGCGGGTCTGCTCGTCCGACGGGAAAATCGAGGTGGTCGCGCCCAGTTCCGCGCCCATATTCGCGATCGTCGCGCGCTCGGGAACGCTCAGCGTTTTTACGCCCTCGCCCGTGTATTCCATGACTTTGCCCACGCCGCCCTTGACGGACAGCACGCGGAGAACTTCGAGAATAACGTCTTTCGCGCTAACGCCCTTACCGAGCGTGCCTACGAGTTCCACGTTCACGACCTTTGGCATGGAAAGATACAGCGCGCCGCCGCCCATGGCTACCGCCACGTCCAGCCCGCCCGCGCCTATCGCGAGCATACCTATGCCGCCGCCCGTGGGCGTGTGGCTGTCCGAGCCGACCAAAGTCTGCCCCGGCACGCCGAAACGCTCGACGTTGACCTGATGGCAAATACCGTTGCCCGGCTTGGACACGAAAATACCGTGCTTGAGCGCGACCGAGCGGATATACGCGTGATCGTCGGCGTTCTCGAAACCCGATTGGATCGTGTTGTGGTCGATATACGCGACCGAACGCAAGGTTCTAACCTTGTCGACGCCCAGCGCTTCCAGTTGCAGATACGCCATGGTGCCGGTCGAGTCCTGCGTAAGCGTCTGATCGATGCGGATCGCGATCTCCTCGCCCGCGACCATGCGCCCGGATACGAGGTGCTTTTCGATTATCTTTCGCGTAAGATTCATTTTTCGTGTTCTCCGAATAGTTATCAAATATATCGTTAGTTCAGGATACTAAATTTGTTTTAATATTTTAGCCGTTTTTGCTCGTCTTGTCAACCTATGCGGGGCTTAAGCGCGGAATTTCAGGGGGTTCGTCGCGCTTTCGCGGAAGCCCGGGCATAGAAGTTGCTCGTAAAACCTTGATTTTGTCGCAAAACCGTGCTAAAATATATTTATGAAACTTTGGATAAGAACGCAAAAAGGCGAAAAAATACTGCACTCCGTGACCGTCGATATTCCCGCCGTTCCCGACGCGGACTCGCTGACGGCGCTTCTTCGCGAAACGCTGATGCCGCTCGACGTGCCTACGCCCGCCGTACTCGCTTCGCACGCCGTACACCTAAACCGTTTTAACCTCTGCCGCTTCAAGAAGGCGGATTTCGTCGAACACGTCGATTTCGATTCCATGACGATCGAAATCATGCGCGGCGAAAAGGAAAAACGCGGTCATAAAAGAAATCCTCTTGACGAAGTTTAGTAAAACTTCGTCGTTTCCGCAACGCTTTAAATACGGATAATTATTCCTCTGTTGTGGGGGATCCTCACGCGCTACGCGCTCAGGATGACGGTAAAAAACGAAAACTGCGCGTTATTATTTAAAATCGAACGAGTAGCCTTACTTCTACCGCCGTCATTCAGAGCAAAAAAGGTCGTTGCCCGACTTAACGGGGCAACGACCTTTTTTGCGTGGAATCCCCGACATGGAACGACTACTTATCCTTATTGCATCTACTTTTACCTTACTCACGCATACTAATACATACGAAAAACCGAACGGAGTGCCGTTCGGTTTTTTATTACTACGCGAAGCCGCGGTGATCTTGCTCCCTGACCGCACAAGCGAGTTTCACGCCGCACGGACAGAGTATTTAAGGAGTATGAAGAAGCATTTTCGGTGAACCCGCGAGCGCCTCCGAGAAATGTACGGCTCCCCTTAGGTTCACGTATATTATAGCACCGTTCGCGCCGCTCGCGCAATTGTTTACGTTGTACAAATAAGACGAAAAATATGTACAATTTGACAAAAGTGCAATATTCCTTAAAGATATGTCAATTTATTTTGCGCTTTATTTTTGCTCGAGAATCCACGCGTTACCCTCTTTTTTCGCCGATTCGTACGCCGAAAAGTCGTAAATCGGGGTCACGCCCGCGGGAATTGCTATCTCGAAACGCGCGGTTCTACCCGTTACCGCCCACTTCACGGCGATCTTGCCGTAAGCACACTCGTAACTGCCCGAAGCGGACGTGAGTTTTCCCGAAAAATCTACGAACGGACGGACGAGGACTTTTCGGAACCCGGGGTCGGACTCGACTGGCGAAATGCCGAGGCAGTACTTGAACATCCATTCGCAGCACGAGCCGAACGAGTAGTGATTGAACGAATTCATTCTCACGTCGCCGAAACCGTGTTCGGTCGTGTAACTGTTCCAGCGCTCCCAGATCGTGGTCGCGCCGTTGACCACGCTGTAGCCCCACCCGGGGTAAGTGCGGTTGGTGAGGATCTTGTAGCAAAGTTCGCTCTCGCCGATCTCGCACAGCACGGGAAGCAGGAACTTCACGCCGAGAAAGCCGGTCGCGAGGTGGTCGTTCGCTTCGTGAATCTTACGGACGAGGTGACTTTTAATCTCGTCCTCGGTCGCTATCCCGAACGCATACGCGAGTAAGTATGCCGTCTGCGTGTCGCTTTTGATCGTGCCGTCCGCTTCTACGAACGCCGAACGGAACGCGCGGCGAATATCCTCGTACAGCGCGGCGAACTCCGCTTCGTCGCAGTCGCCGATAATGCGGCAGGCGCGTGCGGTAAGGCTTGCCGAGTACGCGAAGTACAGCGTGTTCAGCACCGATTTGTCCGTTTCCGAGCCGACGTTAAGCCAGTCGCCGTAGTTGTCCGCTTCCGGGCGGATAAGCCCGTCGGAAGTATCGCGGCAGAAGCGCACGAACGCTTTCATCGCGCCGATATTGTCGGTAAGTATGCGCTTGTCGCCGTACGTGACGTAATGCTCGTAAGGAATAACTGTGATCGCGTCCGCCCAACCCGCGGCAAGGCGGTCGCCCTCTTCGGTATAGTCGAAGTGCGGAACGTGCGGCGCGACTCCGCCCACGGCGCCGTTGCCGTACTGCGAATCGCGAAGGTCGCACGCGTACTTTTCGTAGAACGCTTTGCAGTCCATATTGAACATGGCGCTGCCAACGAAAATCTGCGCGTCGCCCGTCCACCCGAGCCGCTCGTCGCGTTGCGGGCAGTCGGTAGGTACGCTGAGGAAGTTGCCGCGTTGTCCCCACACGACGTTTTGATAAAGCTTGTTCACGACTTCGTCCGAGCAAGTAAACTCGCCCGTTTTTTTGAGGTCGGTGTACATTACTTCGCCCGTGACGTCCTCTATTTTCGCTTCGCCGTCCGTCGCGACTTCCATATAGCGAAAGCCGTGGAACGTGAATAACGGACGGAATTTCTCTTTCTCGCCGCCCGCGGAAATATAAACGTCGGTAGCCTCCGCTCGGCGCAGATTTTCGGTGTACACCGTGCCGTCCGCTCTCAGCATTTCGCCGTAACGGAACGTGAGCCGCGTGCCGGACTTCGCCGTAACGCGCGCGGAAACCACTCCCACCATATTCTGTCCGAAGTCATACACGGTATTGCCGTTCTTGTCCTTATAAGAATTTATAGGGCTCAGGCGGTGCTTGACGGTGACGAACGGCTGGCGGGCAAGTTCCGCTTTTCGATTGAAGTTGAAGCGGTACAGCGCGCAGTCGCGATCGACGTACTGATCGTAATTGCGCTTGCTTTTGTCGCTTTGGAATCTGTCCTCCATAGTGATCGCCGCCACGGTTTTCCAAGCCGAATCGTCGTAGTCTGGCGCGGAAAAATCGCCGAGGTCGAGGCGGTGATCGATAAACTCGCCCATATAATTGTCGGTGCGTAAGATTTCGCCGGTGCTTGCCAGCCAGTTATCGTCCGTGCAGATCTTCTCTTTCGTGCCGTCCGCGTACTCTACGATCAGTTCCGCCATAACGAAAATGCGGTCGCACCAGTTGTTGCGGTACATATCGTTGCCCATGTACCCGACCGCCCAGCCGTCGCCCGCGACAAGCCCGATCGCGTTGTTTACGCCCAGTCTGTCCGTAACGTCGAACTCGTAGATAGGCAGTCGCTTGCGGTAGTCCGCAAACCCCGGGGTCATATAGTCGTCCGCCGCCGCTTCGCCGTTTATATAAGCCTTGACTACGCCCATCGCTCCCAGTCTTAGCACGGCTTTCTTCGGTTTTTCTTTTAGCGAAAACGCCTTGCGGAAGTACGGCGCGGGGTTGCCGTAGCGGTCGAGCGCGCCCTTCGGCTCGCCCGTTTCGTAATTGATCCAGAACGCGTCCAGTATCATGATTCTTTCTCCTTTTATCAAGATTATATAATTATACTACTACGCTTCCCCGAAAATTTCAATCGGGTTTTCTGTCATTTCCGTAGGGTTTTCCGCACACCTCGCCACGGCGCGGTGCGCTACCCCCCCCTAGCGGAAATTATGACGGAATAGTTCACCTTTGTGGCGGCGGGACGGGTTGTCAAAACGCGGGCGGGCGATTATACTGAGTATAAAAATATAAGGAGATAATTATGGACAGAAAGGTTCTGGAATACTACACCGCCGAGATGGACGAAGCGGTAAACCGCGGGATCGAGGAAAACCGCAAGGGCAGATTTTTCGCGGTCGTTCGCGATAAGGACGGCAAGCCGATCAAAAACGCTACGCTTAAGTTAAAACAAAAGACGCACGAATTCCGTTTCGGCGCGAATATTTTTATGCTGGACGAACTGCCCACCGACGAAAAGAACGCGATCTACAAAGAGAAGTTCGCTTCGCTCTTTAACCTCGCGACGCTGCCGTTTTACTGGGACGCGCTGGAGCCGATCCCGGGGCATACGCGTTACGCCGCGGACTCGGAAAAGATTTACCGCCGCCCCGCTCCCGACCGCTGCATAGACTTTTGCAAGGCTCACGGTATCGAGCCGCGCGAACACGCGCTCTGCTACGATCATTTCTTTCCCGAGTGGCTGCGCGGCAAGTCCGATTTCGAGGTCAAGCGCGCGATAGTCAACCGCATGCGCGAGATTTCCGAGCGTTACGCCGGCGAGATCCCCACCATCGAAGTGACGAACGAAAGTTACTGGGAAAAGGGCGTGACGGATTTTTACCGCTCGCCCGAGTTCGTGGAGTGGTGCTTTAAGACCGCCGAAAAATTCTTTCCCGAGAACAAGCTCTGCATCAACGAGTGGAGCGAAATGTGGGAAGGCGAAGGTCGCTGCATCGACCGTTACTTTATGCAAGTCGAGAACGCACTCTTAAAAGGCGCGAGAATCGACGCGATCGGTATGCAGTTCCATATGTTCTACCGCGAGGAAGAATACTACAACCGCACCCGCCGCCAGTACGATCCCGAGCGTATGACCCGCGTGCTCGATAACTTCGCGCGGCTAGGTAAACCCATTCAGATAACCGAAATCACCGTGCCGGCTTTCTCCGATACGGAAGCCGACGAGAAACTCCAAGCCGACACGATCGAGAAACTCTACCGCCTATGGTTCGCCCACCCCGCCGTCGAGCAGATCGTCTACTGGAATCTTGCCGACGGTTACGCCGCGTTCACCACGCCCGGCAACATGACCGAGGGCGAGAACTACTACCGCGGCGGACTTCTCCGCTACGACCTCTCCGAAAAACCCGCGTACAAGACGCTCGACCGCCTTATCAATCACGAGTGGCGCACCGATACTACGGTCACGACCGACGAAAACGGCTTCGTCGTGTTAAACGGCTTTTACGGCGATTACGATCTGACGCTGGACGGCAAAACCGTTTCGCTCCCGCTCGTCAAAAACGCCGTCCGCAACCTCGACGTCAAGTTTTAATCGGATATAATTTAATCCCGCAAAATACGAAAACAGCCTCGAAGCAATCGCCTCGGGGCTGTGTTTTTCGTTTTACTTAGGGTTAGTTTAATGCCGACCGATTAGTTCAGTTTCATCTTGCCGCTGTCGTCGAGGAGCAGCGTGAACAAGCCGCCCTGAACGGTACGGTTCTGGAAGCCGCGGATAAGCCCGCTGTCGGTGAAGTACCAGTCGGTGAACGGAACGCGCGAATCGGACTTACGCAGGAATTCCGCGACGGGCGCGACGATCTTTTTGCGCTTTTCGGTATTCGCGGTGAGCGTAGCCGACCAAAGAATCCAGTCGGACTTGGTGTAAGCGGAACGGCTGTCGAGCGGAATACCGAACTCGTTCGCGTTCGCGATATAGTAATCGGTTTCGGTTTCGCGGGTTGCTTCGTCGAACAAGCCCGTGCCGAACATAACGTCGAACGCCATATTGTATTTAAGGCTGAACGTTTTCTCGTCGCCGTCGAACACGAGCGGGGTTTGCTTGCCGGCGGTCACGCACATTTTTTTCCACTCTTCGGCGTAGTCCTCGGCGATCTTCTTGTACTCGGCGGCAACGTTCGCTTTTCCGAGCGCTTCGGCGATGATCGCGTACGCGCGGATACCCACGATGGCTTTGACGGACAAGTTGATGTTCTTGTCAAGGTGACCGGCGAAGTCGTCGGTGCAAAGCTGGTCGCCGGGCATCAAGCCGTATTGGACGAGATACTTGACCCAAGTGGTGAGCGTGTCGAAGTTTTCGCTCATGATCGTGGCGTCCTTGTCCGCAAGGTAGGTCGCGGCGGTCATGACGAGCATGTTTCCGCACTCCTCGACGGGCATCTGATACTTCAAAAGATACATATCGGACGAAGCGGGGAAGCCGTAAACGGGCGGATAGTTGTAGGGCGTATCGAGTTGATTACCGACTTTGTGGTTGGTAAAGTCGACGACGTACTTGTTTCTCTCCTCGCGTCTGCCGTTCAGTCCGTAGATCTGACCGCAGCAGTACGGATAAGTGCCGGCGTCGTGCGGCGCGAAGTCGTAAGTCCACACGGGCATATCGTTGAATTTGTAGATGGGGCGCATCATTCCCTTGACGAGTTCGGGGTTATAAATAAGGTACAGCGGGATCGACGGATAACTTACGTCGACGGTCGCGATACAGCCGTTGGAGTGGTTCTCCTTGGAAAGGAACAGCACTTTCCCGTCCTTGTCCAGCACGAGTTTATGCGCGCCCACGGACTGGCGAAGTCCCGCGTACAGCACGAGCAGATAGTCCTCGCCGTACTTCTCGGTGCGAGCGATAAGGTCGCGGTCGAACGCGTCGAGCTTCTTCTTAATCGTATCGTACTCGGCGTAGGAATACGCGATCGCGTCGTAAATCGTCTTGCCGTTCTCGAACCAGTAGCCTTTCAGCCAGTCGCCGAAGTACGAAATCGAAACGGTATCGTCGAACGCGTAGGTGAACTTGCCCGCAACGGCTTTATTCACGTTCTCGTATTCGCCGAACGCCGCGATATACTTGTCGCTCGCGTCGTCGCAGATAAACTCGGGTTTGCCGGTAGCGATATACGAGGTCAAGCCCTCGCTCGACATCATGAACGCTACGTCGCCGGTAAGGTACCAGTAGCCCCATTCGGCCGCGCTCGAGTCGTAAGCCTGCGACATAACGAGTTGTTTCTTAAGCCCGAACCAGGCGCACTCGCCCTGCGGCAATTCGATCACGCCGCCTCTGACGGGCATGGGGTAACGGTCGTAGCACGCTTCTTCGTGGACGAACAAGCCTACCGAAACCTTGCCGAGTTTCTTCTTGGGCCTAACCTCGTAGTCCATATAGCACACGGGGCAAGCAAGAAGCGTAAGGTCGTCGGGCGTGAGCGGCGAAGTAAAGCGGACGGTAAGGTCGAACGCTTCGCCGCCGAACTCGTACTCGGTCGAGAACGCGGTGAGCGTGACTTTCTTCTGCTCGAGCTTTTCCGCGCCGGGCACAAGCCCCATGAACGCGTAACTCTTGCCGTCGGCGTTCACCACGCCGAACGTTCTTCTGCGCATACCGGTCCAGAAAATGGTATCGCCCCCGTTGAGTTCGTCAGACGGCGACCACACCGAAAAGAACGGGTCCTTGACGAAAAGCGGATATGCGGGAAGCAGTCTTTTGACTTCCGCTCCGGTTTCGATTTTTTTCATTGATATTTCCTCCGAAAATTATAGTCGGGTCTTTGCGGCGCGAATTTTTTTGCGGTATCGTTCGGAAAAATTGCGCCCTGGCGGTACCCTCGTTCCTCTATTATAAGTTAAACCCGGCAAAAAAGCAATTAAAAATAATTACTTTTTGTCGTGAAAAAATTGACTTTTCCTTTTACGCGTGATAAAATGTTAATAAATCGCAATCGTGAGAGGTCGAAATATGGAAATCAGCAGAATACGCCACGCGTGGCCGGAGAAAAAAGGCTTTAATCTTTACCGCAAAAACGGTATGGACGAGTATACTTTTCTGCACTTCTGGAAGCCGATCCGTATGCTGATAGGCGGCGAAACCGTACTCACCGAGCCGAACGCCGTCATCATCATCGGCAAGCATATTCCGCACCACTTCTACTCGCCCGACACCGACCTCGTGCACGACTGGTTCCACTTCGACGGCGAGGACGCGGAAAAATTCATCGCCGATTCGGGACTTAAGACCGACACCGTTTACTACCCGAAAAACTGCGGGTTCATTACCGATATAGTCAAGATTATGGAGGGCGAACTTTTCGGCGCGGAAAAACACAGCGAGGAGATTATGCTGTCGTACATGTCCATACTTTTCCGACTTATCGACCGTCACGAGGACGAAACGGAAAACGACTTCAATATCGATTACCAGACTCAAGTCGATTTCAAAATGCTCCGCAACCGTATCTTCTCCAACCTCGACAAAAACTGGACGATACGACACATGGCGGAACAGATCAATCTGTCCGAATCGCGCTTTTACGTTCTTTACAAGGCGATTTTCAAAACCACGCCTAATCAGGATCTGATTATCGCGCGCATGGACTACGCCAAACGCCTGTTATCGCAGAACAACACCATGCCCATTTTCGACGTGGCGCTCAAGTGCGGCTATTCAAACGAGTTCCACTTTATCCGCCAGTTCAAAAAACACGTCGGCATCACTCCGAAAAAGTACGCCTTGTTGCATCGGGGACTATAAGGAGTCAGGTTCGAATAGGAAATTCGCTTTTTCTTAAGTTCGCTTTCGTTTCAGCCGAAGTACCCGGCGACGAACGGAATACAATAATCGAACGTATCGGTATGCGCGTCGTCTATGTCTATCGCGATATTCATTACTCGGCGTCTATCGCGATATTCATTACTCGGCGGACTCTAAAATATTCGAAGTTATGTAGTCGACGCCGCAAGCGATGACGCGCTCCGCGTCCGCTGCCGTATCGACCGTCCAGCAGTTGACGACGATTCCCGCCGCGTGCGCCGCCGCGATATTTTCTTTCGTCAGCGCGGTGTGCAGTACGTCGAGGTCGACCTTGATCGCCGTGCATTTGTCGATAATCTCTGAGTTAAGTTCGCACACGAGGTATTGCGCGGACTGCTCGGGATAAAGTTCGCGGAGATACACGAGGTTTTCGTACGCGAACGTAATGAAAGTCGTGTGTTCCATGTACCTCTCTTTTACGAAAATATCGCAGATTTCGGCGATCTGATCCTTTGTAAACGCGTTTTTCAGTTCGAACACGCAATGCTTTTCATAACGCTTGCAAATGCGGATATACTCGGTGACCGTGGGCAGCATAAGGTCGGCGCGGTCGCGCGTTCCGTCCATGTCGAGCACTCGAAGCGCGCGGAGATCGGCGAAATTCGAGCCTTCTACAGACATTTTTACACCCGTAACCTGCTCGGTATCATCGTTGTGAATGATGATATACTTGCCGTCGGCGGTGACGTGAACGTCGGTTTCGATACCCACGTTCCTGCGGTTGCCCGCCGCAACGAACGCCGATGCGGTGTTCTCGCGTTCGATACCGCTCTGTCCGCGGTGCGCGACGATATTCTTGAAATTAACCTTTATCGTATCCATTATTTTCTCCTTTCCGGCTAAACGATTCAGCCGATTTTGTTCTTATTTTACCACAGTTCCGGATCGGAAGTCGAAGCTGCCACCGCGCCCGCTTTTATTGCCGCCGTCGCTTGTTCGCGCGTGGTGATAAGCCCGCCCGCGATTACCGCGCGAGAGGGGGCTAAAAATCTGACCACGAGGCTCGGGATAAGCCCCGGCATGAGTTCAACCGCGTCAGGGCGAAGTTTGTCCGCGTTCGACAGCGCGGAATCCAAACCTTGCGTGTCGATAAGGAACACACGGAACACGGTGTACAATCCGCACGCTTTGGCGCACTTGACGATATTCGGGCGAGTGGTGATTACGCCGTCGGGCTTTACGCGTTCGGCGATATAGCGGATCGCCGCTTCGTCCTTGCCTATGCCCTCGGTGAGGTCGACGTGGACGAGAATTTTCTTACCCGCGGTGTGAGCGCGTTCCACCGTTTCGCCCACGGTGAGCAGTTCGCTCTTTAAGAGGAACACGACGGACGCGCGGCTCGAGAGCGCATTGCGAAAGCCATTTTCGTCCTTGACCGCGGCTACCACGCCGCTCGATTTCATTGCTTCGGTGACGTTCATAAATATATCCTTAATTATAGTTTCGCGCCCGAGTTTTTCACCGCTTCTATAACGCGATCGGCGTAGAGCGCAAAGCCTTCGTCCGACGGGTGCACCCACGCGTCGCCGAACGCTTTTTCGTCGTGCGGAACGAAGTCGTAGCAGTCGATAACGCGCATATTGTCGTACTTCGCCGCGGCGGCGATAACGTCCTTTATCCCGCGGAAATAGCCGAACTTGCGATCGCACCACTCCGGTTTTTCCAGATCCCTGCGCCAGATCGGGCAAAGCGCGAATACCGGTACGTCGGGATAATTCTCGTGAAGCGCGGCATAGAACTCGGCCGCGCGTTTCTCGACGTAATCGCGTTCGCACGCGTGCCAGTCGTTGGTACCATAGGCTGCGAATATCGCCGCGGGCACGTAGTTTTCCTTGATTTTCGCGATTTCGGGTTTGAAGAAGTCGCCGCCGATCGCCTTGTTATGTTCGTTCGCGCCGAACGCTTCCGCAACGAGCGTGGCGTACTTATGCGAAGTGAATATCGCGTCGTATCCGTGCGTGATCGAGTCGCCGAAGAACAAAAACGTTTTTTCTCTCGGCGCGGGATCGGTAAAAGTCGCGCCCTTCAGTTCCACTTCGGCAATATCGACTACGACAGACCACGGAAGATATATCCTCACGGTTTTCTCGCCGGCGGGAAGCGCGAACTCGCCGCGAAAATCGCCGAGCGTCCTGTGCATACCGGGATAGAACTCGTGCGGCATATCGCCCGCATAGTTCGTTATGCTGCCCACGCCCTTGCCGTCCGCCGTCACATCGACTGAAAAATACGTGCGCGAACTGCCTTCGCTCGCGGTGAACGCTATCGCCACCGCCGCCGCGTCGGTTTTCGCCGAGAAGCAAACGCCCGCCGCGCAGTCGAGTTTACGGACGTAATCCGTGCCGTCGTAAGCGTGCGCTTGCTCGGGCGTAAACCGGTGCGGGCGAGCCTTGCCGTCATCTACCGTGACGTAAGCCGCGCCGCTGATGTACTTTCCGATTTCGTTTGCGTTAATTTTCATCGTTCGTTTTTCCTTTTATAAACGCCGAGTATGCGTCTATAAGACCGCGTAAGGTCGTCCGCGCGTTTAACGGACTTGTGGACGGCAATCGCGTAAATTTCAGCCCCGGAAAGTTCTTTTCCAGTAGTTCTGCGGCTTTCGAGCCGTTGGTCGCGATCCGTTCGATATTCGGGTAGCGCTTCAAAAACCCCGCGATATCGTTCGGCACGGCGGCTTTTATTTCGGAGTCGCTCGACCCCTTGCGCTCGCACTCGTAAACCACGTCCCACAGCGCGATTTTCAGCGTTTTAAGATTACCGAGCAACTGCGCGTAACCGCCGTCGTAATCGGCGCCCGCGATCGAAGCGATTACCCGTCGGAAACGGTTCTGCGGGTGCGCATAGTACTCGGCTTTTTCCAGCGACTTCACCGACGGCATCGAGCCGAGTATCAGCACGCGGCGGCTTTCGTCCGCAACGTACCCGAAACACCGTATTCTTTTGCTTTCTCCGTCCGACATACGTTTATTTTACCACAATCCCGCCGCAAGGTAAAGTAAATCGCGATAGGTTGTCAACGTTTATTTGACGGATATATCCTTTTACGCCGAATCGGAATAGGGATAATTACTTCTCTGCTGTCGGGGATTTCCGCGCGCGTCGTGCCGCCGCGCTCTGAATGACAAGGTAGCAGTCAGGCTACGCATTATATTTTAAAATATAACGAGTAGCCTACGTTTTTAACCGTAATTCAGAGATGAAAAGTCATTGTCCTTATTCGGGCAATGACTTTTCCTCGTGGAATTCCATACTGAAAACAAGTACTTATCCTTATATTTTCTACCTTATCTCGTTTCTATTTGATGTTATATTCCTTAATATCGCGTTGAGCCTGACGGTCGAGGTCGCGCTCGCGGATAACGTTCTTTTTGTCGTAAGTATGCTTGCCTTTGCAAAGCCCGAGTTCGATCTTGAGGTACCGACCCTTGAAGTACGCGCGAAGCGGCACGAGCGTGTAGCCTTTTTCGCGGACTTTGCCGATAAACTTCGAGATTTCGCGTTTGTGCAGTAATAGCACCCGATCGCGAAGCGGGTCGAGATTGAACGCCGAGCCTTTCTCGTACGGCGCGATACGGCAGTTTTTCAGCGTGATGCCGCCGTTTTCGATAAAGCAAAAACTGTCGGCGACGTTGATATGCCCCATTTTCGCGGACTTGACTTCCGCGCCGGACAGCGAAATACCCGCCTCGACGGTTTCTTCTATAAAATAATCGAACCTCGCCTTCTTGTTTACGGCGACTTCTTTAATTCCCATAACGTCCTCTCTTCGGGGCTTTTCTCCCCGCTTGCACCGCGCGGGAAAACTACTTGCCCACGCAGAACTTTTTGAAAATCTCTTCGGCGAGCGCGTCGCTGCCGGTAACGCCGGTAATGCGCCCGAGCGCCGCATAAGCCTCGTATAGATCCGCCGAAATAAGTTCGGGCGGAACGACGCCCAGCGACTCCGCCGCGCGGTCGATCGCCGTTTTCGCGTCGCGCACGCAACCCAGTTGCCGCGCGTTGTTTATCGCCGCGCCGCCAGTCGCCGTCACTTCGCTCGCCTTGAAAATCCGCGATTTCAGTTCCTCTACACCCTCGCCGGTGACCGCGCTGACCGCGACCGCTCCCGCGATTCCGGGCTTACATAGGTCGATTTTGTTCTCTGCGATTATGACTTTTCTACCGCCCGAGGCAAGGCTTTTTGCAAGGCTTTCGGTTTCGGGATCGCGCTCGCCCGCGACCGCCACGACTACCGCGACGTCGCACTCGTTGGCGGCGGCTCGGGCGCGTTCCACGCCTTGTTTTTCGGGCAGCGACTGCGTTTCGCGCAAGCCCGCTGTGTCGGTCAGCACGAATTTCATACCGCCGTAAACGTAACTTTCGGTCAGCGTGTCGCGCGTAGTGCCTTTCTCCGCGGTCACGATCGCGCGGCCGTAACCGAGCATCGCGTTCATAAGGCTGGACTTGCCCGCGTTGGGCTTGCCGACCAGCGCCACGCGCACGCCGTCGCACACGATTCTGCCCGTTCGGAACGAATCGATAAGCGCGTCGATTTCGGACTTAATCGCGGCGATATCGCCCTCAAGTTCCTCGGCGGTCTGCTCCTCCACGTCCTCTTCGGGGTAGTCGATAGCCGCTTCGGTTTTTGCGCGCGCCGTCACCACCGCGGACTGAAGTTTCTCGATGCGGCGGCGAAGTTCGCCCGACAGAAGCGAGTACGCGCCGCGCATTTCCGCTTCGGTTTCGGCGTTGATAACGTCGTAAACGCCCTCCGCGCCGGTAAGGTCGATCTTGCCGTTCGCAAAAGCCCGCGCGGTGAAATCCCCGCCTTCGGCTTGCGTGAAGCCTTGTTCGGCGATGAAGTAGTTCACCACGCCTCGAAGTAGCGCCGGGCTGCCGTGGCAGAACAATTCCACGCTGTCCTCGCCCGTATACGAGCGCGGAGCCTTATAATAGACCGCCACCGCGTCGTCCTTGATGTTGCCCGCTTTCAGCACGCCGTGATACACGCGGTTAGGCTCGGGCGAGCGCCGGTTAAAAGGCTCGAACGCCGCCGTCACGCCGCGTAACGCGTCCGCGCCGCTTATCCTTATTATGCCGATAGCCCCGGGCGAAGCCGCGGTCGCTATCGCTATTATCGTTTTGTCCTTGCTCGTCATAACTTTCGTATTATAGCGTTTCGCGCGCGTTTTGTCAATCGTACCGTGTCGATTGCGCGATATTCGCCCGCCGCAAAACGCCCGATAAAAAAACAAAACGACGAAAGACTTTAGTCTTCCGTCACTTTGTCGATGACTTAATACGCCCACTCAGACGTTAAGCAGACGCAGAATGTGCTTGCTTACGATCATAAGGATCAAGTCGCAGATCCAGATGATATTCCAGCCAAGAACAAGGCGCAGGATGCCGGCTACGATTTTGCCTTCGCTGATTCTGGTGACTACGCCGCAGATCCAGGAAGTCACGGGGATAATCGCCAGGATTACGCTGACGATATAACCGAGTCCGAAATAATCGCTCTTTGCCATGATTGAACAATCCTCCTATTAAGTATTACTATTATTATACACGCCCGAGCCGGGTTTGTCAAAGAATTTTTCAAAGTAAACCAGTCAATTCGCCGCCCTCGCGGGCTTTTCGACAAAATTCGCTTTACTTTCGCCGCCGCTTTGCGCTATACTGATTATATGTTCGAAAACAAAAACAAGTTAAAAGGCAGGTTCGTCTGCTCTAGGTCCGCCGCCGACCTTAAAAACGATCAGATCGTGAGAACTATCGTTCTCGCCGCCGCGCTCGCGTTCTTCGTCGTGCCGCCGCTGTGCCTTAAAAGCCGCGCGATACTGATTTTCAACGAGAAAAACTACACGCCGCTCGTCACCGCTTATGTGATACTTCTGCTGTTCACCGCGGCGTTACTGGTTTATACGCTGATAGCGTCGCTCACGCGCTACCGCTTTCGCGGCGAAATCCCCGAGCGCTACGCGCCGCGTTCCGGCTTTGAAAAACGCACTTTCGCGTGCTTCGAGTGGTCGCGGGTTATGACCGTGATCGTTGCCGTAGCCTACGCCGCGATGTGCGCCTATGCGTACTCCGGGCAGTCCGTCGCGCTCGCCGTGCTCGAATGCGTCGCCGCCGCGCTCGCCGTCTATGCCCGTAAAATCACGTTCGACGCCTACTCTTCGTCGCTCACGCTCGTGTCCGCGGACGAAGCGATCGGCTTGATTATTTCAGAAAACCCGATGGACGACGCGCCCGCCGACCCCGAGCCGCCCAAACAGCCCGAAACCAGGCTTAAAACCTACAACCCCGACGCGGCGAAAAACCTCTCGGACGAAGTCGAGGACTTCTACGACGACAAGGACTAAAACGAAATAAACCGTAAACAAAAACTGCACGTTATTATTTAAACCTGTTATTATTTTAAATAGACCGAAAGCCTTAACTGCTACCTCGTCATTCAAAGCGTGGCGGCACGTCACGCGTGGAATCCCCCTTATGAAACAAGTAATTATCCTTATTTTATACCTCACGACGCGAATATAACGACCCGCTTAAAGCCCGACCAGATACTTCCATAGCGCCGTCGGCGCTCACGAACTCCGGGCGGGTCAAGCCCCGATTTCCTTCGCCGCGCGACCGCGGCTTTATGCGTCGCCGCGCGTTTTGCTTTATTTGCGGTCGGCACCGTAGACTCGAAACGCAGGCGCAGTTCCGTAAAAGCGACTTATATGGCGGAAAAATTTCACCGCTTTAGTCACCCGATAAAAACGGTTTTCGCGCTTTAAGAAATTCGTCGCGACAAACCTAGCAATATCGTTTGACAAACCCACCCGTTTTGTGCTATAAATATAAGGCTGCCAAAGCGAAAGCGCCTGTATGGAGAGATGGCAGAGCGGTTGAATGCGCACGATTCGAAATCGTGTTACGGCCGAAACCGTACTGGGGTTCGAATCCCCATCTCTCCGCCAAGATGAACCTTAGCTGAACCCGTAAAAAGGTTAAAGTTCGGGTTCATTTTTTTATGCCCAAAATACGGGTTCAAATCACAAGCGAATAGCAATCGGGATTTGAACCCACGTTATTATTTTCTATACGATTTATGTTCAGGCGTTGACAAGAAGTTTGATTTTCTGTGTGTCGTTTCCCATATTTTCTCCCGATTTTAGAATCAGAGCCGTCCGCACCCACTACGAACGGCCCGTTGTTCTTGTTTTATCTTATTTCTTCTTGGTAAATAGTGCTTTGATTGCTGCGATTAAATCTGTAAACGTCTTTTTCTTGACAGCAAACCAAAGAACGGCAAATCCGCCGATTCCCGCGACCGCTACCGAGCCGATTGCGATACCCGCAACCTGTCCGCCCGACAGTCCGTCCTTTTTAGCAGGCGGGGTGATTTCGCCGCCGCCCGAAGGCATATCTTCATATACGGCAGTAAGAGTTTTTTCTCCCGCTACTGTAAATGTATAACTCTTGTTTGTGCTTACGATTTTTCCGCTTTCGTCTTTCCAGCATTTGAAAACTTTGCCTTCTTTATTTTCTGCCGTTACGGTGACGCTTTCGCCTTCCTTATACGTTCCGCCGCCTGTTCCGCCTGTGACTTTGATTTCAATCGACGGAGCAGTTCCTTCAGCTCTGAAATGCGCCTTGATTTCAATCTCACTTGCAGGCATTACAAAGGTTGTCGTAGAATTTGTCGCACTTGCAAACTCAATGGTTACGCCCGCCGTTTCGCAAGTCCATTTGTCAAAGACCATGCCTTCCGGAGCCGGGTTTGCGGTTATGGTAATGGTTTCGCCGGCTTTTGCAGGGGATTTGTCTGTCGTGCCGCCCACAATAACTATATCATACTTTGCAACAGACAAGTAAGTTGCCTTAAAGGATACGTTTCCGGCAGGCATTTGGAACTTGATTTCCGTTTTGGTCAGGTCCATACCCGTCGTGTCAAGTCCCGTAATAACCCACGTATCGAATACTTTCCCCGTAGGAGCAGGGTTTGCCGTCACTGTAATAACGTCGCCATAATGCGCATATCCCACCGTGTCTTTACCTTTTCTAGCCACACAATCGGTAACCGAAATATTGTAGGTCGATTTTACATAAGTGTAATAGTACGTTACTGTTTGACCGCTACCGCTTACCATTTGATTTAGACCTTCAACCCTGCTAAGCGTATAACCATAAAGCGACGGAGCAGCCGTCCAATTAAGGTAGCTTCCCACCGCAAGAGGTATTACGGCTTTGGGAGCATTGGGAATTTCACTACCGTCCTCGAATTTATATTCAATATTAACGTTTGCATACGGCTGGGTTTCGGTATTGTCGTTTGCAAGCACGTTTCCGTTTTCGTCGGTTACTTCAAAGGCAACCGTGTCGCCGTTATTCAGCACTGCGTCCGATGGAATCCGGTAAATCAACTCACAATTCTCCAATCCCGAATTCATATCACTACCAGTATATTCCAAAGCGCCCTTTGGCCAAAACTTGCTTTTTTCGTTCCAAACCGGAATATTAAACGTCTGCGTTGCTTCTAGCCTTTGACCGCCGGTCGTAGTTGCAACGCTTCCGTCGGCATGCTTTATCCACAATTTCATAGTAACGTAGCGCTGTGTAGTGTCCGAAAGATTTTGTACGACGGTGCGGAGCTGAATTTTCTCGCCCGCCATACCCGTATTGAATTTGTTTTTATCCGCGCCGCTGAGCAACACTCCGTCGCGAGAGTTGGCAAATTTGAAATATCCGTCGAATGTGGTATCCGCAAAGTCTGACGGCTTAGAATACTGACCGGTATATTTCTTGACTTCGGGATCGGCTACATAAAGGCTCTTGCCTTCTACGAGCTGCGACAACCTCTTATATCCTTGCAGCTTGCATACTTCGCAGAACTGATAGTTTGTGTCACGCATCAGGCATTCATAACTTGAGTTGTAAGCATTGCCGTATGACAGCGACGGACAAGAATACGTCTTCCTGAATCCCAACAGTTTTTTCCACTTTACTTGTTCGGGATTGACGTTGCATCCGACGTTGAGCGAAGTAAGGTCGTTTTGCTCTGTCACGTACGGCATATATTCGTCGCCAAGTCCCAGTAATCCGTGCCCAAACTCGTGCGCAAAAGTCTGTGGCGCACGATAGCTGTCCGCCGGAGTAATGAAATAGTGGAAACCAAACGGAAGGTTTGTATAATTGTCGCCAAAGTTTTGACTGGTGTTGACCAGCAAAGCAAATTGGTTGATATAACTATGTACGTAATCAAATTGTCGGTACACTTTTTCATCGTCCCAATAAGACGTGTCCGGATCTGTTTTGTTAGGGATATGAGCGTCGTGAATTTGCTCAATGAACGCAGGCCCTATACAGCGTTCGAAAATATGGTTTTTCCAAGGATTATTGTTCAATGATCCCGATATAGATGAAGAGTTGTTCGACCCTACCACGACGTCGAAAAACGTACTGCCGCTTTCCCCGAAGCTAGACTCTGACGCCGTGCAAAGCGCATAGACGTTGAAGCGGTCGGCATAGCTACGATATGGCTCGTACTGCATTGCGCCCGCCCATACCTTTTTGACGTCATTGATAAACTTTTGTTGCTGACTCTTGGTGTAGCCCTCGCCGCAAATGAGTATTACTATATTCTCCGTATCGCTTCTTGTCTTTTGGATAGTATAGACAGGAATAGTCGGCGTAGCGTATTTGCCGTCGCTAGAATAACTCGGACCAAGTGTAAGTCTTAGTTGTTGATCGAGGCTTATGTCCCACTCTTGATTCGGATCTTCTTCCGGCTCGGCTACAGTATAGTCGTCCTCGATTTTGTCGGGTGCAGAGCCCGCATAAGGATTGCTCGCACTGCCATTGCCGGAGGTTGTTACATAATAATCTGAGTCCAGATAAAACGCAGGTCTTACTCCGATATAATCTGTATTCGGCCACTCTCTGCCGACAGATCCGTTGCTATGTACGTAACGCATATCGTGGTTGCAATCGGTAACGGGGGTTCTAAGCCAATATGGCCATGCCGATCCTTGATCGTTTCTGCCTACATAATAATTGCCGAAATTTTTCCATACTGTATTGACTTGTTTGACGTCCAACAGAAAAACCTTTTCGGTCGAGTTTTCGCCGTATGCGCTGTCGAAGTTACTCGCAACGTTCTCAATGTCAAAATTCAATTCCAAGTCAGAGCGACCGTCACCATCGTAAAATCCGTGATTATACTCGGGGTGCGATACCAGCGAACGTTGGGTCACGTTCTTCATTGCGGCAATCTCGGCTTTGGAAAAGTCATTCAAAAAACCGGCTTTCCGATCGTAAGCATTTCCTTTTACATAACCGGTCCTTGGCGGGTTGCCACACAACCACTTCACTTCGCCCGCCGCTGCCGTAGAATTAAGCCAGGAGCGCATATTGCTGTCTTTCCAATAGTTGGAGCCGTATGTGTCACGCTTATAGTTGCGGCTGTGCGACTTAGAACGGTTGTTGTCGTTGGTCATGGCGTCGTAAGGAAGCGTGTCGATTATGTTGTCGGCAAGCATAAGCGCGCCTTTTTCATCAATACTTACGCACCTCCATATTATATCCTTGCCGTTGTACTTACCAAGGCTGATATAATTCCCTAACTCTACTTGCGTCGTCGTTCTTGTCCCTTTTTCAGCCATGACGTCTTGAGCATTCACGACCGTTTTATATTTTGCATTATCGGCGTTTGTATGAATTTTCATTGCCTCGCCGCCAAAAACGGCAAGAATGAACATTATGGCAATTATTAAAGCAATACTTGTTTTTTCAAAATATTTTTTCATTACGTTTCACCTCATTCCGACTTTTCCGTTTGTAAGATTTACAAGACATATATCGAAGTCCGGAATATCCGATTCCTTTATTACGGACTTATCGCGAGCGATATTGCGTTCTGTTTTATGAATCCGAAA